>Ga0265298_10000173_pt1 | contig 96486 bp, 89 predicted proteins | sample AusTroGonzalo_MG_3_FD_193486 | JGI IMG/M metagenome (GOLD analysis project Ga0265298, IMG submission 193486) | Bovine rumen microbial communities from tropical cattle in Woodstock, Queensland, Australia - Gonzalo_01 | ecosystem: Host-associated > Mammals > Digestive system > Stomach > Rumen ...
GAGCAGATAAGGCCGTATGCAGTATATGAAACTCCTTAAAACTCTTCGACCTACGCTTCTCCACGACAGTAGTGAAAGGAGATATCAAGAAGCGAAGCAACGTTGAAAGTTTCCTATTTCTCCTAGCCTTTATATCGTTTTTTTCATCGAAATGATATAGCGGAATAAACCTTTTGTCCGTCGGCATATGATGATACTCTGGGTCTATTGGCCTATATACATCCAGAACCTCAACATTATAGCCAAGATTCCTCAACTTTCTTTGTAGCGCAAAACACTGTAATTCAGCGCCATAGTTGTAAGCGTGAACAAATGTTAATATTCCGATTTTCATTGCCTTCTATATGTTTTAATTAAGTCTTTCATCATTATAATAAATGATTTATTAATAATTAAAAGAACAATTATGTAAACTATAAAAAATAAACACACCTTCACAGCCAGCTGTACAACCACATGGTTTTCCATGCTCATACCAAGAACAAAACACGCGACATAGGCGATTGCTGACGAAAAATAAAACCAAATCACATCACGAAACTGCTCAGAAAGGGAATACCCAATATATTGTCCAGAAGCTCGCATACTAATCACGATAATAGGTAATGTCGCTACAATTTGACCTATCAGCATCGCACTCACCCCAATTCTGATTGTAGAAACTATAGCTATAACAAGGAAAACCCTTCGAAAGATTTCTATTTTCAATATTTGTTTACTATCTCCAACAACTTTGAGAACATTTTCATTCAATAAATGAAGAGGAAGCGTCGCGCCATAAAGACAAAGTAATTTAAAATATGGAACCGCATCCAACCACTTCTCAGAGTAAACAATCTCAATGACTTCTTTAGAGGCACAAATAAAAAACAGCATCAATGGCGCCACAACTGACACTGTAATCCTAATAATATAAGAATATGCCTTTTTGAGCATTTCTGTATTATCCCTATACTTCGACAAAATTGGATATGCTACTCCTTTTACGACATCCACAATTGTATTTCCACTCAATTCCTCTAGCCTTTTACCTTGATTATATAGCCCAACATCATGTACCGTTGATACCTTTCCAATAATCAGCGTATAAATATTCTGAAATATAACCTTTATTAAAGACGTGATTGTTAAATTAATGCTGAAAGGAAGCAGTTCTTTAATGACCTTAAATGAAAAACTGAAACTGGGAATCCAGCGATTAAAAACCATTTTTAATGCTGTGCTAGTTGCATGTAATGCCAAATTGTGGTAAACCAAAGACATAATACCACATCCATTGTATGCACAAATAATCGCTACAAATGCAGAGACAATGGCAGAAATAACCTGAATTAACGACAGTTGTGAAAAAAGTAACTTCCTACTTAAAATAACCGTCTGTACAAAAGAAAGTGCATTAATCGGTATAACTAAAAACACAACCCTTGCATAACCTGTTAATTCTGGAATATTATAAAATGTGGCAATATAAGGAGAAGCAAGAAAAAGAATGAAATATAATAATAATGAGAACAAACAATTAAAATACATAACAGAGGATAAATCCTCATTAGAAACGTGTTCTCTTCTTATTAATGCCGCATTAAATCCTGATTCGACTAAAATATTACTAATTGCAATAAAAACTGTCAATAAACCAATCACACCAAAATCACCCGGCTCTAGTTTTCTCGCTAATACTACAATTACTAAAAACTGTATTAGAAGCGAAGAGTAGCGAGCCAGCAATTGTGTAAACGATCCTCTTAAGGCAACTTTTGCAGTACTCATCGATAATCTCCTCTAAACAACTGTTAAAAGCATCCGTCAACTATAGCACGATTCAAAAAGCTCTTGACATAGTATACTATACCTTTGGAAATAATTGGACCTTTGAGCAGTAGCAGGAGAAACTCCTACCATTGGCCGCACGAGGATTGGCTTCATGCAGGAGAAATGCACTATGATATGCGAAACATCATCTATCTGTTGCTGTATAACTTCTATTACTTCTGCATTTTCCATAAAACTACTTAAAGTCCTCCAAATACGCAGTATTTGCATTAAAATTAAATATGCTCTTCGAAACCTCTGAAATGAACGTTTAGTTCATGTAGGTGCTCTAGTAGCGTTCCGAGAGGAGTACCTGCCGTCATCTTCGCAAAAGCATTCACATCCTTAGGGAAGCACTTGCCGCCATAGCCGAACTTACCATCGGGGCCAGGGACGTAGGTGTGAGTGTCGTTGATATAACCGGAGAGGAGGATTCCCGTGTGCACCTTGCGCCAATCGGCCCCCATCTGCTCACAATACTCACGACAAGCGTTAAAGTAGGTGACCTTATAGGCTCCAAACACGTTATGCATGTATTTAGTCAACTCTGCCTCCAGCGGGGTCATAACGGTGAACTTCTTACCAACAAATATCTTTGTGAGCAAATCATGTGCACCGGTAAACACCATAGTCTGCTTACGGAAATCTTCTATGAATGTGCGTTCAGTCAGGAACTCAGGCATATAGCATACCTGATGGCCGGTCTCTTTTGAGAGGCGATCACTAGTGCCAGGAAGAATGGTAGTACGAACAAACACGGGCACATCAGGAAGGTTCTTGATGAGTTGTGTCATGAGTGTAAGATCCTGCGTACCGTCATCCTCAGTAGGAACATGTATCTGCAAGAATGCAATATCAATGTTACTCAAATCATCATTATACCCCTTAGGAGGGTCACTGATAAACAACTTGCACTCCGGATTATTATGCTCCAACCAATCTTTCAGGGCTCCACCTACGAAACCACATCCAATAATTCCAACGTTAATCATTCTCTTGAAAATATTTAATTTAAATTCTAATTATGCTTTTGCCTTTCAGGGGCTAACTCACTTCTGGATCTTTACCCCTCTTGCGGTTGAACCACCACATTCAACCATTTCGTAGCGAAATCACTGTTTGTTTTGAAGGAAACAGCCGTCATCAGTAGTAATGAGGCGTCCTTCACTAATAATTTTGTCCAAAACAGTTTTTACCTTATCACAATCGGACTTGCACAACTGGTTGCCCTCATAAAGGCAGGTAGCAGTAGTGTGCCCTTCTTCCATTGCCCAATAAAGCACATAGTTGCACACGCCTTGAAGGAAGAATGTGCCGCGCTGCTGGATGATGTACTCCTCTACCAACACACGCAGACGCTGGTCCGTGTAGTCTATTCCTATGGTTTTGTTTTGAGTCATTGCTTTGACGTATTATATAATGCGACAAGAGTGCTATCGGTCTCTATGGTAAGCTGATGTGTGGTAGCTCCGCAAAAGGCAGCTTGGCCCGGTTGAAGCCGAGTGGCGTTATCACCGTCCGTGATGGTACATGCTCCGCCTTGGGCTATCAGCAGCACAAAGGTGTCCATGTCCGTCCAGTCCAGCGTGCGGCTGCCTTCCATGCGCTGGACACTTACACCAGCCGCATAAGTAATTGAGCTGGCATCATCGGGCTTGGCAAAGCTAAAGCGCAGCGGGAAGTCCTTGCCATACGCCTGGGCATTCTGCCTTCCCACCAGCTGTGCCCGATACTTGCGGTACAGCGCATTGATGGAGAACCCTTCTTCCGGCCCCTCAAGCACCATAGAGAGCTCCCCCTCAGCCCCTACCAGACCTTCGCCCTCTCCGAATATATCTGAGTTCTCCAAGAGGCTACTGTAAGTTACCACCTTTTGCCCCCCACTATTCAAACTCTTCTTAAACAGAATATCAAACTTGTATAACATATTCTCCAACTGCCCAATCACATTAGACTTTTTAATCTCTAATTAATTAGTATTGCTAGCATAAAGTGCTACAAGCGAAGAAATATTTGTTTCCATCCAACCTTTCATTCTGAAAGAATTAGAGTGAATTCGAGTAATAACTCCTTGAATAATAAAGGATAAGTGCTGACGCACATCCTCTAAAAACTTACTATCAGCTACAATGATTTTGGTTAATCTGTTCAGGCAGGCAGTATCAAACTGCGAACTTTCGTTCCACCTGTGCTGCCAGAAATCAATAATCTTAGATGTGATATACACCTTCCAACGGACAAATGTTGTGACAATCAAGGATAACCTTACCTTTCAGTTTGTCCCAATTCTGCTTAATATGGTCGTGCTTAACCATAATAACAACCATGTCAACCTCACCCAGGAACTGGTCAAAATCAAGGACCTGATTTTTTACAATCTCCTTCTGAGTGAAGAAAGGATCAAATGTCTTTAGAGGACGAGCCAAGTGACGCTCCTGTATGTCGAGCATCTGGAGGGTCGGGCTCTCGCGGATGTCATCCACATTCTCCTTATAGGTAAGGCCATACAGGCCAACACGGCGATTATCTGTAATACCGTTTTCCTGCATAATCTCATGGATGCGCTCAAGAACAAAGACGGGTTGATAGTCGTTGGTCTTCATAGACTCATCTATCACCTTAGCCAACTGAGGATAGTCACCCACAAGGAACCAAGGGTCAACTGAAATGCAGTGACCACCTACGCCGGGACCGGGCTGGAGGATATTTACACGCGGATGCATGTTGCAGATCTTGATAATCTCATACACATCCATATTGTCATGACGGCAGATACGGCTCAGCTCATTGGCAAAAGCAATGTTCACGGCACGATAGGTGTTCTCAACCACCTTTGTCATCTCTGCGGTGCGGATGTCGGTCACAACGATTTCACCCTGACAGAAACTGGCATAGTAGCTCTTCACCTTCTCACCAATCTCCTTGGAGTCTGCACCAATGGTACGGTTGTTATGGAGAAGTTCATAAACCATGTTGCCAGGGATGATGCGTTCAGGAGCGTGTACCAGGTTGATGTCCTCACCAATCTTGAAACCGTTGGCCTCAATCACGGGGCGTACAAACTTATCTATGGTACCTGGGCTTACGGTGCTCTCTATGACTACTGTTGCGCCCTTGGGGCATACGGTCATCACATTCTTGACAGCGGCCACTACAAAGCAGGCATCTACTTTCTTGCTGAACTTGTCATAAGGTGTAGGAACAGATACAATGTACATATCTGTTTTCTGGTACTCTGTGGTAAACTTTATACCTTTGGCAAGCGCAGCCTGGAACAATTCATCCAGTCCGTCTTCCTTAAAGGTTGTTTTACCAGCGTTGAGTGTTGCCACCAACTCCTTGTTATAGTCTGTACCTATGACCTCCACACCGTGAGAAGCCATCATCAATGCTGTGGGCAGTCCTATGTAGCCCAGTCCAATTACGTTAATCATTGTTATTATGTTGTTTATGTTATTCTTCTATGACTATTTCTTTAAACTTCATATCTGTCAACGGATTCTCCGTTAAGTGCTCTCACAATACGAGAGCAAGCTTTGCCGTCACCGTAAGGATTGACAGCCTTACTCATGCGCTCGTAAGCAACAGCATCATCAAGCAGGGTGCTAACCTCATTTACAATTAAATCATGATTAGTACCTACCAAATGTACTGTACCACTCTTGAGTGCCTCTGGACGTTCAGTAGTGTCACGCATCACCAGCACGGGCTTGCCCAGACCAGGAGCCTCTTCCTGAATACCGCCGGAATCTGTGAGTACTACGGTGCTCTTTTCCATGAGATATACAAACTCCAGGTACTGAAGCGGCTCTATAAAGAAGAAGTTAGGACGAGTTAAGTCTTCGCCAAACACTTCATGAATGGGCTTACGGACATTGGGGTTGAGGTGCATGGGATAGACAAAATCCACATCAGGATATTTCTCTGAGAGATCCTTCATTGCTGTCACCATACTGATGAATCCGTCACCAAAGTTTTCTCTTCTATGACCGGTTATGAGTACCAGTTTCTTACCGTTATTGAGGCGGGCTACGTCATATCCTGCTTCTTTTAGAACTTGTATTTGCTCATCGGCCAAAATCTTGTCTGTCTTAAGTTTCTCCACAACCATGTGCAAGGCATCTATAACGGTGTTGCCTGTTACAAATATCTGTCCATGAGCCTTCTCCTCTTGTAAGTTCTTCTCACTGAGCGGTGTTGGTGCAAAGTCATAAGTGGCAATGCGTCCGGTTATCTGGCGGTTCATTTCCTCTGGCCATGGACTGTATATGTTGTGTGTACGCAAGCCAGCCTCAACATGTCCTACAGGAATCTGCTGGTAGAACGCGGCCAATGCAGCAGCTGTGCTGGTTGTGGTATCGCCGTGAACCAAAACAACATCAGGCTTGCACTCCTTAAATACGTCACGCATACCTGTGAGCACACGAGCCGTCACGTCATACAAATCCTGCCCCTGCTTCATGATGTTGAGGTCATAATCCGGCTTCACATCAAAGATAGTGAGTACTTGGTCCAGCATCTCACGGTGCTGCCCAGTCACGCAGACTATTGTCTCAAACTCTGTTGGAAACTTCTGGAACTCCTTCACCAGCGGACACATTTTGATGGCCTCCGGTCTGGTTCCAAACACTAGCATTACTTTCTTCATATGTTGTTTCTATTAAATCCTTCTCTCCTCCCAAATGATACAATTGGGGACAGACCCCATTGAAGTGAACCCCAAAAGTTGGACGGATTACTTAATGATTTGATATTTGGAGAGCTCGGTATTGTGCTGGGCTCTTTCCGTCTAACCTCAGTTTAATTCTGTCATTGTTGTATTATTCTGGCCTCACAAATACATGGACTCTAATTTTATCAGATTTCTTTTCCAAGTCTTTCTCTAGGCCTCTTGGATTGCGAATCATTCCAGAAGGATCATACACAAAACAGTATAATGAATTACAATTAGGATGCTCATCATATTTAGCAATATCAATAATCAATTGCTCGCCAACTTCCTTATCTTTCAAACCATCTCGTGTCATTTTTACTTCTATTGCTATTTCCTCATCTTTTAGAAGAAAATCCATTCTGTTGCATCCTCCAGCATATGATGGAGTCCATTCCTCTGGCCTGACATCGTCAAAATGTTCTACAAACAAAGCATGAAGCAAATCCTGAACATCATATTCATCAGATATTGATAACGTCGGCCTATCAAAATATCTCCGCTTTAATTGTCTTGCTATTGAATTGAACCGATTGAAAAGATTTGATAGGATTCCATCATAGTCTGTATTACCCTTGTTTGATGGAGAGATGGCAGCAAATGCTTTTAATATTCCAAGCAAAGCCTCACAGTATGATGATTTATTGTTACCCTCAACTACGATCTTCTCAAAAGTTTGAACCTGTGGGTTATTAGGATATTGTTCTTGAAGAAACATCAATGCTTTTCTTTTCCATGGCTCGAATATTTCATTTCTTACTACCAGTATATATCCGCTAGTCTTTTTGGCAGCCAGAATATCCTCTCCTTCTTTTATCAACTCTTCTAAAGACATAACAACCCAATCCTTATAACAATGTGTTAACTCTTTAATAACGACTATTTATAACGTTTAATCTTTTATTTACCACTAAATATATCTGCCTTATAACCAATATAAATACGATTAGGCAAATCAGATGGCATATTCTTAATATCCATCCGCCTCATTAGTAAATCACGGCAATAGTCCATTTTAAGAATTAAACGATTATTGTACGTTATTATGTCTTTATCGTAATAATACAATACAAGTCTGGCAGATGAAGTTCTCATTCTTTCTCCGATTGCCTTCCACCATATATTATCCGTTTCTCCTAAAGATAGACCAAATAAACATATATAATCTGCATTGTTAATGTTATACATACATTCTGAGTCTACTCTCATTCCTAATCTCTGGTTTATATAAGGTTTTATCATTAAACCTTTACATTCAGAACATATTAACGTATTATTCTTAATCTGACTCTCATCATTTACACCCATTATTATGTCCGAATGATTTAGAGTCATATGTATATGTTGTACAGAGTTTACAGATGAAAACTGAGAGATAGAGAGAGGAAATGTTTTATTGGGAATCTTAAAATAAAGAATTTTTTCTACTACATTGGTGTAATTGAAAGTCATAATATTGATATTATGATTTGGTTTTTGTCTCAAATAATAATTAACTTCTTGAGATGCAACACCAGGTAGGCCACGATAAGAAGTATTCAAATCTCTAATAAAATTATTTCTCAAGCTGTCATCTATTGAGAAACTGGTTACCGATACTTTTAGATACGACTGCAAATTATCATCTAAATCATGGTAAATAACTTCTAAATCCTCAACAGAATCCACCTCTTCTGTATATCTCCCCAAACCAAGTTCAAGATCTGACCATTGGCCATAACGTTCCTTCTTAAGATGATCTTTCAATTTCTCTATCAATGGAGAGGATGATGGTCTATCCAAATAGTAATCATAGAAATCCTGATAACTATTTTTCAAGCCCAGATTAATATCCAATCCATTGCCAAATACAAAAAGAATATTCATATCTTAAAGACAATCCTTTTCTATTAAGCCCTTTTTTATTCAAAAGCCATACTTCTTGCGGATTCTCACAAAAACCACTTCGTTGGGAATAAGCTTTTCCTCACCAGTCTCTAAACGATGAATACGCTCCGCCAGTATGGTACGTATTTCATTTGGAGTATGTGTTCTAAAATTCTTCATTAAATCCTTATTTCATCCAAATAACTCACTAAATGAGACACTAACTGGAGTATGTATATCCATATGTTGAACCCGTGCCCCACATTCTGCATTCAAAATAGAGATGGTATTCTTGGATTTGACATCGCTAGTTACAAAAAACTTTATAGCAGGATCTAAATCTGCCTGCGATAATAGTTTTGAATCATTTGGGATGAGCAATCTCTCATGTATATCAGGAAGCTTGCCTTCATTACGAGCTTTAAACAATGTGGCAGCAAACAGACCGGTTCTTTGAGCATGGTCATAATTAAAAGGAACTATCTTTAGATTCCTGAGTGGTAGTTCAGAGATAATACCTCTAACACAATACTCTGCAATTGAGATTGTAGAGAACTTCATATCAACACCATGCTCCAGAAAGTATTTATAGTACGCCAGAGCGTTAGTATGTAATTCATCAGACTCTGTTAAAAGTCTGATCATAAAACTTGTATCAAGTAATACTGCGTAGTTTTCCATAGTTATGCCTTTCCTCTTATTTCATTAATCCAATTGTCAACATCTATTCCACTGAACTTATTCCCCACTTTAGATATTAGTGTAGAAAGATATTGTTCATCAAATCTGGAATTATAATCAACCAATTCTAATAGTTTAAGATTTCTTTTGTCAAGCTCACCGGTAGCAATATTCTGCTTACCTTGTACACGTACTCCATATTCCTTATACAGAATGTTTTCGTCCTGCTGTTTAAGAAATTCCTTGTCCACATCAATTAATAGAGTACCGGCCTCTTTTGTTACCAAATGGATATTAGGTTCGTTTTTACCTCCGGCATTTATCAATTCTCCATAAAAGAAGAATTCAGCATCAGCCCAAAGATCTTCATTCCTGAAGTAGTTAGTGTCTGGAGTGATCTTCAAAATGGCTTCTTTAACCTGTGAAGTCATGAACTCAAAAGAGTAATTACTTTGTTTTGCAGATTGCTGTATATTTTCAAATGCTCTTGCAGTGGTTACTTCTAGATTATCAATAGAACGTTCTGCTGCTATCATATTCAGTATTGCAGTGAATGAGGCCACCGCTTGCAAACTGGTTCTGAATATGTTTCTCACGGAGCCAGACTCAACACTATATGTGATAGTGGGTCTAGCCTGTTTATTGTTGGGGTATAGCATATCTTCTATACCATCCAACAATTTCTTAACCTCCCTGATATCAAAATTATCAGGGGAGAGTGATTCATTACCGTTATTTCCAGTAATATGAATCTCAATTGTTCCTGTTTTAGGTTCCATAATTGTGCAAACAAAAAGTCAATTATTTAGCTTGTTATTAGAATTTTCTACGTAGTAGTCAGTATTGTAATCAAACACCCCCTCACACTCAGCTAGAGTTGGATGATGTTTGTCTTTCTCAGACAGGATGATATCCTTAGCGGGAATCTGCCAGTCAATTCCCAAAGCCGGATCATTCCACATTATGGCACCCTCGGATTGGGGGGCATAGGGAGCGTCACATTTGTACTGGAAGACAGCCTCGGGGCTTAGCACCACAAAGCCGTGGGCAAAGCCGCGGGGGATGAATATCTGGCGGTGGTTATCGCCAGTCAGTTCACAGGTCACATGCTTACCAAAGGTGGGTGAACCTTTCCTTATATCAACCGCAACATCCAGAACACGGCCGCTTATTACACGCACCAGCTTGCTCTGGGCAAACGCCCCCTTCTGGAAATGCAGCCCGCGCAGAACTCCGTAACGGGACTTGGACTCATTGTCCTGAACAAAAACAACAGGTCTTACCGCAAGATCAAAATCCCTTTGTGACCAGGACTCCATAAAATATCCTCGCTCATCACCGAACACACGGGGCTCAATGATTACAACATCCTCTATATCTGTTTTTATTACGTTAATCATCTGTCACTTAGAAAGATTACCCAAACACTTTCATGAAAGATTGCTGATGCATTTCTTCAGTGAATCTGTCCAATATGGTATGCCAATCTTGAATGTCTCCTTGATCTTGGTTTTGTCAAGAACCGAGAATGCAGGCCTTTTGACCGGGCTGGGGAACTCTTCGCTGTGACACGGCAGGATATTGCACTGTGTCTGGCCGCTGTACTCAGCAATCATCTTGGCAAAATCAAACCAGCTGCACACACCCTCATTGCTGTAATTATATATTCCCGTCTTGGGATCTTCCAGTATAGCAACTATTGCCTGAGCCAAATCTCCAGCATAAGTAGGCGTTCCAACCTGATCAAACACAACCTTCAGCTCAGGTCTTGTGGCAGTAAGGTTCAGCATGGTCTTTACAAAGTTCTTACCGAACTCACTGTACAGCCAGCCGGTACGTATTATTATGCTCTTGCAGCCCGAATCCAAGATATTCCGTTCACCCTGTAGTTTCGTAATTCCGTAAACTCCGGTGGGAGTGCCCACCATATCCTCCCTGCATGGGGTATTGTAAACCTCCTTGCCGAATACGTAATCGGTTGAAATATGCACCAGCAGTCCCCCAGCCTCTTTCATACTGACAGCCAGGTTCTCAGGTGCCTTGGCGTTAAGCAGTTCTGCAATCTCCTGATTACTCTCTGCCCCATCCACATTGGTGTATGCTGCACAATTGACAATCACATCAACCCCCTCAGCCTTAACCACCTTACGCACAGCCTCAAGGTCTGTTATATCCAGCTTAACCGTCGCAATATCCACGCTGGGACCACCCAGTTTACGGAGCATCGCTACAGACTCATCGCTTGCATCCACCACATCAGTGAACACATACCTGTCAGAAGAACCGCAGGTTACAACCCTGAGTTCATTACCCAACTGCCCGTTTGCTCCTGTAACAAGAATGGTCATCTATCAGAGTTTGGTTTTCTCGTCTTCTATTACCTTGAGCAGGTACTGCCCGTACTGGTTCTTGAGCATAGGTTCTGCCAGCTTGCGCATCTTCTCTTCCGATATCCATCCGCGGCTGTAAGCAATGCCCTCCAGGCACCCCACCTTAAGGCCGGTGCGCTTCTCAATAACCTCAACAAAAGTACTGGCCTCACTAAGACTGTCATGCGTACCCGTATCCAGCCAGGCAAACCCGCGGCTCAATGTCTGAACCTTAAGCTCTCCGGCCTCCAGGAACTCCTGGTTAACGGTGGTGATTTCCAGTTCTCCGCGTGCAGAAGGCTTGATATGCTTGGCTATGTCAACGACCTTGTTGGGATAGAAATAGAGGCCTACAACAGCATAGTTACTCTTGGGCTTGGCTGGTTTCTCCTCAATGCTCAGGCAGTTACCCTCCTTGTCAAACTCAGCCACACCGTAACGCTCCGGATCACTTACCCAGTACCCGAACACCGTAGCCTTGCCTTTCTCCTCAGCCTCACGGACAGCATTCTTAAGCATGGCCGTCAGGCCGCTGCCGTAGAATATATTATCGCCCAGCACCAGGCAGGCGCAATCATCGCCAATAAACTTCTCACCGATGATGAATGCCTGGGCCAAGCCGTCAGGACTGGGCTGCTCAGCATATTCAAAGCGCACTCCGTAATCAGAGCCGTCGCCCAGCAAGCGCTTGAATCCCGGCAGGTCATGAGGGGTGGAAATGATAAGAATATCCCTGATCCCGGCCAGCATAAGCACGCTGATGGGATAATAGACCATGGGCTTGTCATATATGGGCAGCAACTGCTTGCTCACGCCCTTGGTGATGGGATAAAGGCGAGTGCCTGATCCGCCTGCTAAAACGATACCTCGCATATGTGGTTGATTTAATGGGGGGCATAGGATTCTCTCCCCGACATTGTAACAGGAAACGGGAATTTGTCCCTTTTACTGCAACATTGCTGGATTAATTTACGGTCTTGCACGGCTTTTTTATCTAGCCGATACGCTGCCGCTCCTTACCAAGAGCACATCGTAGACCGCTTTTTGCCCCGCCATCCCATAGGGATGAAATACAGGCGCAAAGGTACAACAATAACGTTAAAAAATAAAAATAATTGCAGTATAAATAGGCCAAATCTTTTCAACAGGGATAATGCTCTGAAAAACAGAACATTAAACCCTTTCAAGATAGTTCATGGGAATACGGCTGATGGCCACTATGGCCACTCCGCTGATGGCCACCAGCAGTTTGCGGTCTTTCTTGATGCGCTTTACTATGCCCGTAGCGCCTTTGTACATGCCGTCAGTGACACGCACAAAATCACCCACAGCATATTGCGGCTTGGGTTCCAGAATCTCTATATCCTGATAATTGTTGTTCCGGACTGATGTCACCATGATGAAGGTTTCCATCTCAGCATCACGTATTGGAGCCGGCTTGCCGCCCGGTTTATCAGTATAAATCATGAATTGGCTATAGTGCTTCTGCTTAAACGCAAGCAGCCACTCAACCGGGCAAAAGATAAAAAAAAGCGATGCTATGAACGGTTCTTCACGATATTCAAGTTTCTCGCTCTTGGAGTCCTCAACAGTCCGGAGTGCATAATACGTACGGAATCCGGCCTCCTGTGCCTCACGCATCAAAGGCTGGGTCTTGTTCCAAAACGCCCTTAGGGCATACCACCTGAGATCATCCATCAGCGGTTCTTGTACATTGAATCGTAATACTTCTGATACTCGCCACTGGTTACGTTGTCCACCCACGCCTGGTTGTCCAAGTACCACTTGACTGTCTTCTCTATGCCCTCTTCAAACTGGAGACTGGGCTCCCACCCCAACTCACGTTGAAGCTTTGTAGAGTCAATGGCGTAACGCAGGTCATGACCGGCACGGTCAGTCACGTATGTGATAAGATCCATATCCGCTCCTTCCTTGCGTCCAAGCAGACGGTCAACGGTATTGATCAGGACTTTGACAATGTCAATATTTTTCCACTCATTGAAGCCGCCTATATTGTAGGTCTCAGCAATGGTTCCCTTATGGAAAATAAGGTCAATTGCACGGGCGTGATCCTCCACAAACAGCCAGTCACGAACATTCTCACCCTTGCCGTAAACCGGCAGCGGCTTGCGATGACGGATATTATTGATAAACAGCGGAATCAGCTTCTCCGGGAACTGATACGGACCGTAATTATTTGAGCAGTTGGTCACGATGGTGGGCATTCCGTAAGTATCATGGAACGCACGCACAAAATGGTCACTACTGGCCTTGCTTGCGCTATACGGACTGTGCGGCTGATACTTGAGCTCCTCCGTAAAGAACTTTTCGCCATAAGCCAGGTGGTGCATACCAGAGCTGGCCTTAGTCGTAAACGGCGGCTCAATACCCTCCGGGTGCGTCATCTCCAGCGCCCCATAAACCTCATCCGTACTTATATGATAAAACCGACAAGCCACTGCGGAGGAAGTACCTCCGATGACCCCCGTCGCTGGCGCTCCGGTCCCTCCCACTGCCTCCGGCAGCGGGCCCCTCCCTCTTATGAGGCCGAGGGTGGCACAGGTCCCTGGAGGTACCACCTCCTCCGTTGCGTCGGTTTTATGATCAATCTTCCAGCCCTGTGGTTCCCAGTAGCATTTGGCAGCCTGAAGCAGGCTGAGTGTACCCATAACATTGGTCCGAGCGAAAGTGAACGGATCCTTGATGGAGCGATCCACATGACTCTCAGCCGCCAGATGAATGATTCCATCCACACGCTCCTGCTGCATCAGCTTAAGCACGCCATCAAAGTCACAGATATCCATCTTGACGAACTTATAGTTGGGCTTATTCTCAATGTCCTTAAGGTTATCAAGATTGCCCGCATAAGTCAGTTTGTCAAGATTTATTATCTTGTACTCAGGATATTTATTTACAAACAGACGGACCACATGACTACCTATAAAACCCGCTCCGCCGGTAATTATTATGGTCCTGTTCATAAAGGGATTATCACTTCAATGGTTTACAATTGTTGCAAAGTTAATACAAAACATAGCTGTTATCCCAAATAAAATCCTTTAATTTGCAGCCGCTATGAGAAAATCATTACTTTCTAAAATCAAAGGACTGTTTATTACCGCACTTGTAGCAGGTGCAGTCCTGTCCTGTGAGGACGAAAAACCAGAGATAATACTCCCGCCTGATCCGGATCCCGTAGAACCAGCGCAATGCAACGCCCTGACACTGTTATCCGGCTCTATATCAGCCTATCAGCAAGATAGCCTGGCAACGGTACGTTTCAAAACCAATCCGTGGAACCTGCTCAATAACCAGGATGTAGAGTTCAGCATAACCGACATGGAGGGTAAGGCCAATAACGACCTGTTCACCATATATAATAAGTCTTTCATGCCTGACAGCACCTGGCGCGTACAGCTTTATATAAAAAGTCCGTCAGGCGATGACGTCGACCTCAAGATTAATCTGGCCACCCCTGATACATTGATGTGGACCAAAGTCACCTTCAGAAAGATTGACCTGTATATGCTATCTGTCAGAACATGCAGCATGACGGGAAGCGAGTCTTTAATGAAGTATGACAGCAAGACTGGCACCTACTCTCATACTTACAAAGGTGTAACGGATCTTTCACAACAGCAGTTCAGGTTTGAATACTCCGGTGATAAGATTACCGTCAATGATTCCATTATCCTGGTAGATGACCAGTTTAATGTGCTTGATGTCCGCAAGCCTCTTACCGTATCCATCTGGCGCGACGATGCACGCAGGGATTATGTTCTTGACTACAAGATGTCCGGCACCGGCCTGCCTGTGGTATGCATTAACACCTACGGCAAGTCAGTTACAAGCCGCAGCAAATGGGTTGACGGCAATAATATGTATATAATGAACCCTGACGGAACCATTGATTATGAGGGAACACTGAGCCTCAAGGGCCGCGGCAACCAGACCTGGAGTGATTTCAGCAAGAAACCTTATGCCATAAGACTGGATGAGAAAGCTAAGATACTGGGCATGCATAAGCATAAACGCTGGGCGCTGCTGGCAAATACCAAGGACCGCACCCTGATGCGTAATGACGTATCACTATGGATATCAAAACAGACCAGACTGCCCTACACCGTAAGCGGAGAATTCGTTGAACTGGTTTGGAACGGAGTACACAAGGGCAACTACTATCTGTGTGAACAGATCAGAATAGACAACCATCGCGTTGACATACATAAGCCCAATCTGGATGATCCGGAAAAAGGCGGTATTCTCATGGAAATAGACGCCCTGCTTGATTACAAAAACTCCAGCAAAAACAATGAAAAGGCAAAATGGGCAGACAAGAGTGATGAAATAGGATTCTGGAGCACCGGAGCCAGCAACCGTTACAAGCTGCCATACATATTCAAGGATCCTGATGAGGATGAGGAAGGTAATCTTCTATCCAAGTCCTCACCTACATACACCTATATGGAGAACTATGTCAAGAAAATGGAGGACGCTATTTACAACGCCAGAACCAATGATGACTGGATGAATTATCTTGACATTAGCACGGCTGTTGATTTTGCTCTCATCCAGGAGATTACCATGAACCATGACGCATATAACACATGGCCGGAGAATGGTCCTCACAGCACTTTTTTATACAAGGATTCATGCGGGCTGTTGTGCTTTGGCCCCGTTTGGGATTTTGACTATCACACCTATACTCTTTATAATGATTTTGAGTACGGTAATACCACCTGGGACAACACTCAGAACCCCAGAATCCAGCAATGGGAGGTTCTCAAAATGGACAGCAAAGGCAGCAGCGGTGGCTGGGGCGGCGGTTCAAACAACAAGTACTATTTTTCTGATTTAGCCAAGAGAAGTTCCAAATTCAACGATCTCCTCCAGGAGCGATGGGCTGAATATAAAGAGGTATGGGAGAACGGCTTTGAGGAGTACGTTGACCAGATGGCTGATAAGATTGGTACATCAGAGGTATACAACCAGCAGATATGGGGATATCCCAGCCGTCAGAACGGTGACTGGCAATTATCATTTGATGGCGCAGTCCAGGCTATGAAGGATGCGTTCTACCTGCGCATAGACTGGATAGACGCCCACATCAGCGAACTATATAATCCATAAACCAACTCATAAAAAGTCAGGGCCTGAGAGATTATCCCAGGCCCTTTTCTATTTCAAAAAACAAACAAGGAGGAAGATTTTTACCATTCAATACTTCCGCTGCCGTTCTTGATCTTGCTTATCTCAGCGCATTTAACGGTACCCTTGATATCGCCAGATCCGGCCACTCTGGCCTTGGCCTTGCCGGCCTTACCGTTTATATTGATGTCACCGCTGCCGGCTACGTTGGCAGAGAGTGTGTTCTCTACGTCCACAAGCCCTATGCGGATATCACCGCTGCCGGCCACGGATACGCTTATTTCAGTTGCGGTGGCGCCTGCGGCCCTGAAATCACCACTGCCGGCCACCTTTATTTCCATCTCGGTTCCATCGACATTACCTATATTGATATCACCTGATCCGGATACAGATGAGTTGAAGGCGGCACAACTGATATCATGAGTAGTGATATTGCCGCTTCCGGCTACACGCAAGGAGAAATCTCCGTCAGCCTTGATATCGGATATACAGGTCATGTCACCGCTGCCGGCTAACCTGATTGATTCAATCTCAGGGCTTGATATCTTTACTCTGAGGCGTACGTTACGGTAGCGGCCACGCTCCATGGTTATCTCAAGAGTACCCTTGACCACATCAGTGTGCAAACGGTCAAAATACTCCTCATCGCCCTCTACTACTACAGACTGAACATCAGACTGCTCATAAATGACATCAAAGGGAACGGTATTGCTGATTGAGGTGAACGGCCTTACCGCACGGATTTCCTTGTCACAATCCGTAAAATCCATATTTCTGTTAGTGAGCCATACTATCTGAGCATCAACCATATTGCATGACTGTAAGACTGCGCAGAAAGCGTAAACCAAATAAGATCTTGTTTTCATTTTTGTATGTTTATTAGTTTTGTTTTCAGATATACACACTAAAGACGAGCTTTCTATAAAAATGTTAACCCAAAAACTAAAAAAAATGTCTAACCTGTGTTGCATATTAAAAATGTGACCGTATATTTGCAACCGATAAGTACAAACAATGAAGAAGATTAACTCATTTTTCTGGTGGTGGCGCAGCTTACAACTCAACTAAGTCGTAGGAGGTCACTGCTGTATATGTAAAATGAGAATCAAACATAAAAGGCTTGCCGCACCGCGACAAGCCTTTTTTCGGTGCAATTGGGGATGCAATTGGGGACAGTCCCCTTTTGCGCAAGGAAATGCAATTGGGGACTGTCCCCTTTTGCATCTGACAAAGAGAGAACGACAAACAAAATATTAACACGTGCAAAAGGGGACTGTCCCCAATTGCATCAAACCTTAAAAGATTATGAGACAGAAAAAGTATTTGCTTGCTGAGAGTGAAATTCCAAAAGCATGGTTCAACATCCAGGCCGTTATGCCCAACAAACCGCTGCCTTTCCTGCATCCCGGAACACGTCAGCCCCTCAAGCCCGAGGACCTCTACCCCATCTTTGTAGAGGAGTGCGCCAACCAGGAACTCAACCAGAAGGATGAGTGGATTGAGATACCTGAGGAGATACGTCAGCAGTACGCTTCATACCGCTGCACCCCGCTGGTACGTGCTTATGAACTGGAAGAGGCACTTGGCACTCCCGCACACATCTACTTCAAGAACGAGAGCGTTTCACCTGCAGGTTCACACAAGCTGAACTCAGCTCTGGCACAGGCTTACTATGCCAAGAAGCAGGGTGTTACCAACCTGACCACAGAGACCGGTGCCGGTCAGTGGGGCGGTGCTCTCTCATACGCCACCAAGAAGTTCGGCATTGAGTGCGCAGTATATATGGTAAAGGCCAGCTATAACCAGAAGCCTTACCGTCGCTCTATCATGCAGACATTCGGTGCCACAATCACTCCTTCACCCTCTATGTCAACTCGTGCCGGTAAGGATATCATAACCGCTAATCCTAATGATCAGGGCTCACTTGGTTGCGCTATCTCTGAGGCTATTGAACTGGCTGTTACCACTCCTAACTGCAAGTACGCTCTTGGTTCTGTTCTGAACCACGTCTGCATGCATCAGACCGTTATCGGTCTTGAGGCTGAGAAGCAGATGGCCATGACCGGTGAGTATCCCGATATCGTGATTGCCTGCTTTGGTGGTGGTTCAAACTTCTGCGGTCTGGCTCTGCCGTTCATGCGTCACACCATCAAGGAGGGCAAGAAGACACGTTACATCGCTGCCGAGCCCGCATCATGCCCCAAGCTTACACGTGGTAAGTTCGAGTATGACTTTGGTGATGAGTCAGGTATGACTCCGCTGCTGCCTATGTACACTCTGGGCCACACCTTCAAGCCCGCTACAATCCACGCCGGCGGTCTGCGTTACCACGGTGCAGGTGTTGTTCTGAGTCAGTTGATGAAGGACGGCTTCATGGAGGCTGTTGACATTGAGCAGAACGAGTCATTCAAGGCCGGTGTGCTGTTTGCCCAGACTGAGGGTATCATCCCCGCTCCTGAGTCATGTCACGCTATTGCCGCAACCGTTCGTGAGGCACTCAAGTGCAAGGAGACAGGTGAGCAGAAGACCATCCTGTTCAACCTGTCAGGTCACGGATTTGTAGATATGTCAGCTTATGATCAGTATCTGGCCGGTGATCTGCCCGATTTCCACATCAGTGACGAGGAGCTTGCCAAGTACATGGCCAGTGCCGATGCCCTGAACAAGTAATTCTCAATTCATTAAGTAAAAGAACCGCGCCAGCCTGCGCGGTTCTTTTATTTTTTTACATATATTTGCAAAAAACAGCAGCCTATGAATAGAAAAACTACTCTGATTACTTTCGCTTTTCTGCTTATCGCATCATATGCTTTGGCACAGCCTGTTGAGGTGACGATGTCAGGACCTACTAAGACCATTAACACCAGGGAGTTTGCAAAAACGGCCCGTTCTGAGTCCACATCACAGATATCGGCCAAATCAGCTATGCGTTTGGCCGCACCTGCTCCCGATGATATCCGCTGGATAGACCGCATTAATAATCTGCCCGATTATATGCTTACCTACTATGACAAACATAGTCAGATGGTTCAGGATGTTCTGAATGGAGAAACTAACTATCTGGTTGATTACACTCTGGAGACAACTAAAGTTGAAGAACTCTGGGAAAACCGGCATATGGTTCTGATTAAGGAATACTCCAAAACACTTGAATATACCTTCCCTGAGGATTATTTAGGCAACAATGCTGCACTGGAAAGACCATATGCAGAAGAGGTAGTGAGTGTAGAAATTCAGAATTTAAGCGATGAAGTGGATGCATTCATTCCATATATGTTCATGAGTATGGATTATGACAATCCTCAGGCATTCTGGCTCGGAAACAGCTATAGATATTGCTATGCCTGGAGTTACCGATGGAACAATCAGTCGACCAGAGGCAAGGACTATGTACAGCTTACTTTTATGATTTATTTTGTAATAAAAGATACAGAACCGGAAGATGAATTTGACAACAGGATTTACCCATTCGATACTCCTGATGCAATAAAAGCCGGTGTTACTGAATATTACAACGCCATTAATGAAATATTCAAGGATTTGCCTTATTCCGCTACAAGATACGATACCGTACGCTATCTTAACAAATGGCTCACTACTCACAATGCATACTGCTCAAATTACAATCCGGACACCTCTCCATCCATAGTATGGAGTCCGATGAGTGCTTTGCGCGGTACAAACGGCCCTACGGGTCCTGTATGTGAGGGCTACTCGCGTGCATTCAAGATTTTATGCAACGGATTGAACATCCCGTGTGTACTTGTCGTGGGCCATAATGCCAGAAGTTCACGTTATTCATCAGGCGAGTCTCATATGTGGAATGAAGTCAAAATGGATGACGGCCAGTGGTATGCTGTTGATGTAACCTGGAATGATCCCAAGGTGGCTGGTAGTTCACCTAATCCGGTTCTATCAGGTCGTGAAACTGAAAAATGGCTGCTTTTAGGCAAAAATGACATCATAAACAATAATGAAAATCTCACTTTTGCTGAATCCCACCCCAATGCCGTCACATTCGGCATGGGATTTCAAGATAAATGGGATTATTCAGCCGAGTCTTTTATTGCTGATGAACATTTTGACCCAACCCTGAACAGTACGCCACAAATCAGACAAGACCAGTCCGTAACAGTCTATTCCATCTTAGGTATAAAGTTAGGTACGTTTAATACGCTCCCTGAGTTGCAACCAGGAATTTACCTCATAAATGGCCGAAAAACAGTAGTGAAATAACGGCGGTAATTCGCCACACCCCCACCCGTTTTGCCACAAGTACATCCGGGTTAGCCACAAACCATTATTAAAATAGCCCTCCGCATAGCGTGAAGGGCTATTTTTGCGCCCGTATGCCTGGGGTCGGGTTGCCCGGCTAAGGCGCAATGTTTAACCAATCCTGTGACCGGGTTGCCCGGTAGAAGGACAAAAGAGTTTATCAAAATTATGTACGACGTTTCTTTTATCAAGAAATTTGAGCAGACCGTGCGCAAGCATTGGAACGATTCTGCACTCAGTGATTACAAACACAGCACAGCCACTTACGGCCAGCTGGCTGCTCAGATTGAGCAGGACCAACTGCTCTGGAAGGCTGCCGGAATAAAGAAAGGCAGTAAGATAGCACTCAACGCCAAGAGCTGCGCAGGCTGGATCAAGACCTTTATGGGCATCATGACCGGCGGTTACGTAGGTGTTCAGTTGTTTGACGGATATACCCCCACTGATACCATGAACCTGGTGAATCACTCTGACAGCGTTCTGCTCTACACAGAGAAGCGCCTGTTTGACAAGTTTGACTTTGAGCAGATGCCCGCACTTATAGGCGCTATCGATGTTCACACCGGTGAACTGCTGGCCAGCCGCGGCAACTTTGGCGATATTTACATGCAGCGTGAGCAGTTTATGCATAATGCACACCCGGCAGGCTTCCGCATGGAGGATTTTGGCTATGAGGATCGTCCTGCCGATGAGCTTTGCGGCCTGAACTACACATCAGGTTCCACAGGTAACCCCAAGGGTGTGATGCTGACAGTACGCAACTTCAGCGTAAACGTGTTCCTGATACCGCGCCACTTCCCATACCGTGAGGGGCAGACCTACCTGAGCGTACTACCGTTTGCACATATATTCGGACTGCTGTATGATGCAGTAGAGCCTCTCTGCATAGGTATGCACCTTACAATTCTTGGTATGCCCCCTATCCCCGCTTATCTTAAGCCCGCCCTGAATGAGGTTAAGCCCAACGTATTCTTTGCCGTTCCGCTTATTCTGGTCAAGATGCTTGAGAACACCATCGGTGAGTTTGTTAGCAGCAAGTCCGGTCGTCAGAAGTTGGCCGACCATAAGAACAACCAGGATTACTGCACTGCTTTGCGCACCATATTCATGTCAGCATTCGGCCCGAACATTGAGCTGCTGGTAACCGGAGGTGCCGCAATGGCATTTGACCTGGAGGACCTTATGGCCCAGAAACTGCAGATCCCGTTCGTGACCGGTTACGGCATGACCGAGGCCTGCCCCACCATATCCATCGGAGAAAAAGGCAAGTACAAGATGAAGTCTGTTGGTGAGATTGTAAGTGAAGGCATTGAGTGCCGCATTGACTCAAGTGATCCTGAGCACATTCCAGGTGAGGTTATAATACGCGGTGACTGCGTGTTCACAGGTTACTACAAGAACCCTGAGGCTACTGCCGAGGTTCTGGACAAAGACGGCTGGTTCCACACCGGCGATATGGGCACCATTGATAAGGATAACACCGTATTTCTGGCAGGCCGATGCAAGAACATGCTCCTGTCATCAAACGGTCAGAACATATTCCCTGAGGAGATTGAGGTGGTGCTCAACGCTCTTCCGTATGTTGCAGAGTCAATAATCCTGGACCGCAAGGGCCATCTTACAGCGCTAATCGTTCCCAATCTGGATGAGGTTGGTGCCAGCGGCATGGACAATGATGCCTTGAATGCCGTGATGGCAGGCAACATAACAAAGCTCAACAATGAGATTCCGGCCTACTCACACGTGGACGGTTTCGAACTCAAATTTGAGCCATTTGTGAAGACACCCAAGGGTAGCATACGTCGTTTCATGTACAAGTAATAAATAAGGAGTACCTTTGCGGTCTCATAAAACAAAGCATAGAATGAAAGAAAAGAGAGTTGTAATTACCGGAATGGGTGCAATTACATCCATCGGTAAGAATATAAGTGAATTCAAGGAGAGTCTGTTTAACGGCCGATGCGGTATTTCACTGCTTGAGGGCATGGACAAATTCGGTGAACTGACAGTCAAGGTAGGCGGCCAGGTCAAGGATTTCAACCCTGTAGAACTTGGTATGGATGCCGGCAGTGCACGCCGCAGTGACAGGTTCAGTCAGTTTGGAATCTGTGCAGCCATGCAGGCCATGGAGCAGAGCGGTCTCAAGGCCGATGAGAACATAGCCGCAAGCCGTCTGGGAGTCTATGTAGGCTCAGGAATAGGCGGTATGCAGACATTCATTGACCAGACAATAGTAATGAAAGATGAGGGTGCAAGACGCATATCTCCCCTTTTCATCCCAATGATGATAGGCAACCTTGGTGCCGGTAACATAGCCATCAAGTTCAATGCACAGGGCCCCTGCCTGCCGGTTGTATCGGCCTGCGCTACCAGCACACACGCTGTAGGTGAGGCTTTCCGCGCCATAAAGTACGGTATGGCCGATGCCATTATCGCAGGAGGCACCGAAGCAGCCATCAACCCGCTGGCAATAGGGGGATTCGCCAACATGAAGGCGCTCACCACCGCTGAAAACCCGCTGGAGGCATGCCTTCCGTTTGATGCACGCCGCGGCGGATTCGTTATGGCTGAGGGTGCAGGAATCATGATTCTTGAGGAGTATGAGCACGCTGTAAAGCGCGGTGCCCACATCATAGCAGAGGTAGCTGGTTACGGAAACACCTGCGATGCATACCACTACACCGCTCCCCGCCCCGACGGAACCACCACAGCCGCATCACTGAGTCTGGCACTTGAGGAGGCCGGATATCAGAATGACGGTCTGCTCTACATCAATGCCCACGGCACAGGCACCCACATGAACGATGCATGTGAGACCAAGGCCATCAAGATTGCTCTTGGCGATGAGCAGGCCCGCAAGGTTATGATAAGTTCCACCAAGTCCATGCATGGACATATGCTGGGTGCTACAGGTGCAGTTGAACTCATAGCATCAGCCATTGCAATTGAGGAGGGCGTTCTGCCTCCCACCATCGGCTATAAGGAGCCCGATCCTGAGTGTGACCTTGATTATATTCCCAACACCGCCCGCCGCATCCAAGCAGAGTACGCCCTCTCCTGTTCTCTTGGTTTTGGCGGTCATAATGCTGCAGTAGCTCTGCGCCGTTTCAAGAAGTGACTATGGAAATGAACAGAGAAGAACTGGCTCAGATAATGCCTCACAGAGACCCCATGCTCCTGGTGGACCATTCTGAGAAGACTGATGAAGGCGTGATTTCAGAGTACACCATACCCGCTGACCCCTACTACACCCGCGGTCATTTTCCCGGCAATCCCATTGTTCCGGGTGTGATCCTGTGTGAGATCATGGCTCAGGGCAGTGTACTGCTGTTTCATGAAAAACTGTTTGATAAGCTGGCTCTTTACGCGGGCATGGACAAGGTGCGCTTCAAGCACAGCGTACATCCCGGTGACAAGGTGGTGGTTCACTCCAGAGTAACCAAATGCCGTGGCGCATTCATCTCTGTCGATGCAAACGCCACCGTAGGCGATGAAGTGTGTGCCACAGGGCAACTATCCTTCATGCTTGTAGACAAGGCATAAAAAAATGACGGTCCAACGGATCGTCATTTTTTTTGTTTTGCACCACAATATATCAGTCGCGCATGGTGATGTCAATGAGGATGTAGTAGTTCTCACCGAACATAACCTCATTCTGATAACCGCTGTCACTCTTCTTCTCCTTTGAGTTGTTCAGCAGAGGCATCTTCTCATTGAACTCCTTAAGACGCATCCTGTAGTTAGCTATCTTGATGCTCTTGATCTTGGAAACAGTCATCTCATAAGGATTCTCATAGATACCCTGATGCAGCCACTCCCTTGAGTTGTGCAGATAGTAGTAAATCCTGTATGAATCATACTCACTGCCGCTGGTGTTGATAGGACCGTTTGACTTGAGCATGTAACCCAGGAAATCGGTATCATAAAGGGCCATATCCTCACCTGTCAGTTCAGCAGGGAATGTAATGGTGGTAAAACCGTCAGCATTGGTCACAACGGCACGGTCACCCTCCTGCAGGACAATACCTTTAGGCTTCTTGACAGAGTCTGATGAGCCGCATGATGAAAACAGAGCCATGGCACCTACCAGGAGGGCAAGGCTGAAAATAGAAGCAATTCTCAATTTTTTCATAATCAATTATAAGTTTAGGGTTAATAAATATCTGTGTTACTTTATCTTACAATATATTTCTTTCCATTCATTATATACAGGCCCTTGCCGGGATTTGTAACCTCCTGACCCAGCAAATTGTAAATCCTGCCGTTACGCAAGGTTTTGTCCTGTTCAGCTACAGAAACACCGGTTACAGGAGAGCTCTTCTTTTCAAGCATCTCATTTATAAACCAATCAAGATCCGTTGTACTTATAGCTGTACCGTTAACACCTGTCTTAAAGTAGTTGTAGATTTTTTTCTGCAGGGTCTCACCATCAAGGGTCTTGATCTTGTTTACCATACCCACATACTGGCTGTCTGTTCTCTTGCGGATTACATCCTCCAGCACATCCTCTGAGAATGATGAGAGCTCATAATCCTTAGACAAAGCATCCTCATCAACACCCAGAAGGCCGTTTACCAGAAATGCAACCGTACCTGCGCGGTCTGCACCCAGAGTACTGCTTACATATACCTTACGACCATCCTTGAGCCATGCTATAATCTGGTTCAATGCCCTGATGTATGCATCACCCTCAAGAATCTTGTCACCCAGGCAGGTGTTGGCATCGGCTATTCTCAGGAACTTGGCCGAACGTGAAGAAAGTGCGGACCTGGTGTTTTCTGTCTCCTCATCACTGCGCAAGTCAATCTCAGCGTTAAAGCCCAACTTCTTATATAGTATATCTATTCCATCAGAGCTGATCATAACCATGCCGCTATTTTCCGTGTTGTCCTTGTTGTTCTTGAGTCTTGCGCCACGAACCAGCATGCCGTACTTGACCTTACGGCCGTCCAGACCGGTCCAGCCGCCAAAGTCACGAACGTTATACGTACCGTCTGCACGTATCATCTTCACTGTACCTGTGGTAAGAAAAGCCGATGATGATGTCATGACAGACTTACCGTTCTGATTGAAAGAATATATGCTGTAATAATAGATTTTTTGCGGATCTAGGTTCTTTACAAAAAAACTGTTCACGGAGCCGTCAAGACTCTCATCAGCTATACTGGTGGAGAAATCAGTCGTATCACTTACAAGCAATGACTGCTTTACTGAACCTGCGCCGGCCACCCATCTGATTCCGGCCATTAAAGGACAATCTCTGGCATAGCTTACATTTACTGTATCATATTTCCCAATCAGTGATACTGAATAGTCTGCATCATCATATTTTACCTCACTCAGAAAGCTGTGTACCAGATCATTTTCAAGGCACACATTGGAGATATTGTCCTCAGAGATAGGTACAGTTACAGGAATAACCTTGCTGATGCCGTCCACATAGACGGTAATCAAAGCCGTTCCGCCTCCTACAGCCGTAATCACGCCTTCATCTGATACGGTAGCTATATACTCGTTTGATGTTTTAAAGCTGATGCTCTTGTACTCTGCATCTTCAGGCATAGGCTTGACAACAAGCTTGTGTGTACTGCCGCTCATTATACTGAGACTATCAACATCTGTCTCCATACCTCCTAATACTGAAAAGCCTGTCATCTCCTTTATAAACCATGAAAGGTCTGCAGGCGACACCTTGTTTTCGCCCACACCGTTCAGGAAGAAATTGTAAATCTTCTCCTGATATGTTCCGTTTACGGGCGCAACGCTCTTCATCTTATCTGCCAACTTGGCAAACATGTACTCATCGGCATTGTCACCTGAGCCTAACGGCGAGCCTTTCTTGCCCTCATAGTTCCTGAGGCGTGCAAAACCGGCCTCAGTAGGATCAAATGCGGCTGCAGCCTCCTCACAGAATGTTGTCAGCTCATAATCCTTGGCCAGGTCACCCTCACTCATGCCCAACAGAGCACCTATCAGAAAACCTAAGGTTCCGGTGCGGTCCGCTCCGTTCTGGCAATGAAAATATACAGGCTTGTTCTGCTTGAGTTCACTGATAATCCACTTGAGTTCCTTTATGTTTGCATCATTGTTGTCAAAATTGAGCATACGGGCATTGACTGACTCTGAAATCAGATTGAAATCCACATCATACCGGCCATCGACATCTTTCCTGGCTATGGCCGATACTGATGACGGAGCCTGTGAACTGCTGCGCAGGTCCAATTCAGCCCTGATTCCGGCATCTCGCAAAGCCTTGATGCCTTCATCAGTAACAAGGACTCTAAACGGATCTTTAGGTGCAATTAGCTGGGCACCACGGAAAATCTTTCCATACGCAATAGGCTGACCGTTAAGACTTGATATCCAGCCACCCATATCACGTACATTCCAGGTTCCCTCTGCCAACAGCATTCTGAGTGATCCGGTGGTCTCAAACGAACCCGATGCAATCTCTGTATCGCCACCAGCCTTGACAGCCATCACCTTATAATAATAGGTTTTGCCGGGTATCAGGTTATAAACATCATATGAGTTATTGTCCTTGCCTACATTGAAAACAAGCGGATCAGTGTATGCCGATGATTCACTCACCTCTATTCTCTGTGACTCTGCATCAGCACTTGTTGTCCATGACAGGCTTACCGGCTTTGGGGCATCAAGCCTGTAATCATGAGGCATATTGAAATAATCCATTATGTATGATACATTGTAATCAGGGATTGTATCATAACTGAATTCAGTCAGGTATGCATGGGTAATGTCATTCTCCAGACAATACTTGGGAAGAGCCTCCTGCGCGCAGACTTGCCCCGCAAACAGGCACCCGGACAATATGATATACAACTTTCTCATAACCATTTATTGGATTTATTTTACGATAAACTTCTTTCCGTTCATTATATATATGCCCTTGCCGGGGTTGAGAACTTCCTGTCCGAACAGGTTATAGATCCTGTTGTCCTGACGCGCAACCTTTTCAGAAGCAACAACTCCGGTAACTGAACTCTCCTTCTCAAGCATCACTTTTATGAACCAGTCAAGATCCTCAGTGCTTACAGCCGTTCCGTTAACACCTGTCTTGAAGTAGTTGTAAATCTTCTTCTGCAGGGTCTCACCATCAAGGGTCTTGATCTTGTTTACCATACCCACATACTGGCTGTCTGTTCTCTTGCGGATTACATCCTCCAGCACATCCTCTGAAAATGATGAGAGCTCATAATCCTTGGACAGGCTCTCCTCATCAACACCCAGAAGGCCGTTTACAAGGAATGCCACCGTACCTGCGCGGTCTGCACCCAGAGAACTGCTTACATATACCTTACGGCCAACCTTAAGCCATTCAATAATCTGGTTCAATGCCCTGATGTATGCATCACCATCAAGAATCTTGTCACCCAGGCAGGTGTTGGCATCAGCTATTCTCAGGAACTTGGCCGAACGTGCAGAAAGTGCGGATCTGGAGTTTTCTGTCTCCTCATCACTGCGCAAGTCAATCTCAGCGTTAAGGCCCAACTTCTTATATAGTATATCTATTCCATCAGTGCTGATCATAACCATGCCGCTATTTTCCGTGTTGTCCTTGTTGTTCTTGAGTCTTGCGCCACGAACCAGCATGCCGTACTTGACCTTACGGCCGTCCAGACCGGTCCAGCCGCCAAAATCACGTACATTAAATGTTCCGTCAGCACGTATCATCTTCACTGTACCGGTTGACATGAATGCCGATGAAAGTGACTCAAAAATGCTCATGTCTGAATATGAAGAAGTCAGCTTGAAATAGTACAACTGCTGAGGATTAAGATTCCAGACATTCCAGTAACCTGATTTGACATTGGTCTCTGTTTCAAATGCTGTCTTTTTGAAAGCAGAATCCGCACTAATGGTCAGTACCTGTTGTACAACATCAGGATCCATATTCCACTCTATACGGGCCACCTGCGGCCAATCCTTTTCGTAATCGGTCTTAACGGTGTCATACTTTTCTATATATGATACGGTATAATCATTTGCATCATACTTAACTTCAGTCATATATTTGTGAACCAACTCATTCTCAAGGCACAAATTGGGTACAGACTCAGGTGTAATGGGAACAAAAATGGGAATATTCTTGTTGATGCCGTCAACAGATACGGTTATCAGTGCTTTTCCACCGCTGACTGCAGTAACCACACCATCATCGCTCACAGTGGCAATCTGTGTACTGGATGTCTTATATATGATCTCACTTACCTGTGCATCCGCCGGCATAATGTTGAGCTGGAGCTGGTATGTTTCTCCTTTAGCAAGCGTCAGGCTATCAACATCAACATCTACGCTGGACAGAAGGGAATAGCCTGTCAGCTCTTTTACGAGCCATGCCAGATCCTCGGCCGATATGCTCTTGCCGTTCTTGCCGTTAAGCAGGTAATTGTAAATCTTGCGCTGAATGGTTCCGCCGGGAAGTGCCTTTACCTTATCTATCATCTTGGCATACTTATAATCCTCCTCTTCAGTGTCAAAACGGCCGTCATAAGTCCTGCGACGCCTCAAATCCTCCATTTTACCGCCAGTCATGATAGAATCGGCAGAGAAAGATGTCAGCTCAAACTCCTTGGCAAGTGAGTTCTCATCCATTCCGCACAATGCTCCGATAAAGAAAGCCACGGTCTCCGTGCGGTCAGCTCCTACTGAGCAATGAAAATATACCGGACGATTCCTCTTAAGTTCATCAATGATCCACTGAACAGCCTCAATACTGGAATTAGACTTGTCAAAAGTGGAGACACGGCTCTGATATGCATTATTAATTCGTTTGTAATCAATATCCTGATCCAATGAAGAAGCAAGAGGAGATTTGCTCAGCGGAGCCTCGGAATCCGTACGCAAGTCCAAGTCAGCCTTGATACCTGCAGCGAGCATTGCCTTGATTCCTTCTGTGGTAATTATAGGAGTTGTTGAACCGTTGTTGCTCATTCTTGAGCCGCGGAAAATCTTACCATATGCAATCTTATTGCCGCCTAAGCCTGTCCATCCGCCAAGGTCACGTACATTAAAAATGCCGTCAATCTTAAGCATACGCAATGTGCCGGTAGTATAAAAAGCGTCAGATTTAATCAAGACTTTTGAACCGTCACCCTTAACTGCCCATATCTTATAGTAATATCTCTTACCAGGAATAAGGTTATAGATATCGTATGTACTTGCACTCTTGGCAACTGTATAGGATACGGAGTTTGAGAATGTCTCATCTTCACTCAACTCTATTGACTGGTTCACCGCATCATCAATGGGATTCCAGCCTTTTAGAGTAACAGGTTTGGGTATGTCTTTTCTGTTTCTTCCGTACCTGTTGGTAGATTTGTAGTACTGATAAGGAACGGGATCGCAGTAATCTGTTATCCTGGTATATGAATAGTCATCACTGCTGTAGGTAAAATCCGTAAGGAAGTGATGTACTGCGTCATTTTCCAAACAATATTCATCAATTGAGTAAGCCTGTAATCCAAACAGGCAAAGTGTGCTGAAGAGTAAAATTTTTCTCATAAACTTTAAAGATTACATAATTGATGTAAAATTACTGCAAACTATCCTTACAACCAAATATAAAGTACCCCTTTTTCTCCCTCCTCGCCAAAGTGTCCCACAGCAACACGCCTCAGAACATATTTTAACCCAGGTGCGTGTGGGACATCTCCCCAAGACTATGGTGTGTAACACAACAAACCCCGCTACACGCATTGTGAGCGGGGTTTGTGTGGGACACTTTGGCGAGTCCGCCGCTTGGCGTTACTTCACCTCTTCAAAATCAGCATCCTGAACATTGTCAGTGGATGAGCCACCCTGCTGGCTGCCGCCCTGAGGACCGCTCTGGGCACCGCCATTGAAGCCTGCGCCTGCACCTGCACCGGGCTGAGCACCGCTCTGCTGGTACATCTGTGCACTGGCTGCCTGGAAGGCTGTGTTCAGCTCTGCCATAGCCTTGTCAATAGCTGCAATATCCTGAGCCTTGTGAGCATCCTTAAGAGCACTGAGAGCACTCTCAATAGGAGCCTTCTTGTCTGCCGGGATCTTGTCACCAAGTTCCTGCAGCTGCTGCTCGGTCTGGAATATCATTGAGTCTGCCTGGTTGAGCTTGTCAATCTTCTCACGCTCCTTCTTATCGGCATCAGCATTGGCCTCAGCCTCAGCCTTCATGCGCTCGATCTCCTCCTTGCTCAGACCTGAACTTGCCTCGATACGGATGGCCTGCTCCTTACCGGTTGCCTTATCCTTGGCTGATACCTTAAGGATACCGTTTGCATCAATATCGAATGTAACCTCAATCTGAGGAACACCGCGGCGTGCGGGAGCGATACCCTCCAGGTTGAACTGTCCGATGGACTTGTTCTGTGATGCCATAGGACGCTCGCCCTGCAGCACGTGTATGGTTACGGCGGTCTGGTTATCGGCTGCGGTTGAGAATACCTCACTCTTCTTGCACGGGATTGTTGTGTTGGCGTCAATAAGCTTGGTCATAACACCGCCCAGGGTCTCGATACCCATTGTCAGCGGGGTTACATCCAAAAGTACGATGTCACCTACACCACCCTCCTTATTCAGGATGGCACCCTGGATTGAAGCACCTACGGCTACAACCTCATCGGGGTTAACGCCCTTTGAAGGAACCTTACCGAAGAAGTCCTCAACAAGTTTCTGCACGGCGGGGATACGGCTTGAACCACCTACCAGGATTACCTCATCGATATCTGAGTTGCTCAGACCGGCATCACTCATAGCCTTGCGGCAGGGCTCCAGGCATGCCTGAATCAGACCGTTGGCCAGCTGCTCAAACTTGGCACGTGTAAGAGTTTTTACAAGGTGACGCGGTACACCTGCTACCGGCATGATGTACGGCAGGTTGATCTCGGTACTGGTTGATGATGACAGCTCAATCTTGGCCTTCTCGGCAGCCTCCTTAAGGCGCTGCAGAGCCATAGGATCCTGAGTCAGGTCAGCACCCTCGTCCTTCTTGAACTCCTCTACCAGCCAGTTGATGATTACCTGGTCAAAGTCATCACCGCCCAGGTGGGTATCACCGTTAGTGGCAAGAACCTCGAATACGCCGCCACCGAACTCCAGGATAGAGATATCGAATGTACCGCCACCCAGGTCAAATACGGCAATCTTCATATCCTTGTTAGCCTTATCAACGCCGTATGCCAGAGCTGCGGCGGTAGGCTCGTTCACGATACGCTTTACATCCAGACCGGCAATCTGACCAGCCTCCTTGGTGGCCTGACGCTGTGAGTCGCTGAAGTATGCCGGAACGGTAATAACGGCCTCAGTTACCTCCTGACCCAGATAATCCTCGGCAGTCTTCTTCATCTTTTGAAGAATCATGGCGCTGATTTCCTGAGCGGTGTACAGACGACCGTCAATGTCCACACGCGGCATATTGTTGTCACCCTTTACTACCTTGTAAGGTACGCGGGCAATCTCTTTCTGAACCTGATCCCAGTTCTCACCCATGAAACGCTTGATTGAGAACACGGTACGCTGCGGGTTGGTGATAGCCTGACGCTTGGCGGGATCACCCACCTTACGCTCGCCGCCATCAACGAATGCTACAATTGAAGGTGTTGTGCGCTTGCCCTCGCTGTTGGCGATTACGACAGGCTCGTTACCCTCAAATACTGAAACGCACGAGTTTGTGGTTCCAAGGTCAATTCCAATAATCTTTCCCATAGTTGTATGTTTTTATTTGTTTGAACTCAAAATTTAACGCTGTCATAAGTACAAATCCAGTGCCACTATGCCACAGCAGTATCACGACTGACATTTCTGCCGTTTTGGCACAAAAAAGAGGCCGACATCTCTGTCAACCTCTATTCTTTTGTCAGTCTTTTCAGGGAAACTTTTTGGGGTATCAGGAACAATTGGGGACTGTCCCTTTTTGCGCATACAATGCCTGCGATTATGACATAATTGACCACGTGCAAAAGGGGACAGTCCCCAATTGCTCAGTCGTTCATCATTTCTGAATCATCATCCGGTTCAGGGTTCTGCGGACTGCCCAATATGGCCGCCATGATTTTCTTCTCCAGCTCCTCAGCAAGCTCCGGATTATCCTGCATGACCTGCTTGGCGGCATCGCGTCCCTGAGCCAGACGGGTATCACCGTAGCTGAACCATGATCCGCTCTTCTTAAGCACGCCGTACTCAACACCCAGATCAACAATCTCACCGCTCTTGCTGATGCCCTCACCGAACATGATGTCAAACTCAGCCTTGCGGAAAGGAGGTGCCACCTTATTCTTTACAACCTTTACGCGAACCTGGTTACCTACAACGTTATCACCATCCTTGAGTGATGTGACGCGGCGTATGTCCAAGCGTACCGATGCATAGAACTTAAGTGCATTACCGCCTGTGGTGGTCTCAGGATTTCCGAACATGACACCAATCTTTTCACGCAACTGGTTGATGAAGATACAGGTGGTGTTTGTCTTGTTGATGGTCGATGTAAGTTTGCGCAGAGCCTGGCTCATAAGACGGGCCTGGAGGCCAACCTTGTTATCGCCCATATCGCCCTCAATCTCCGCCTTGGGAGTAAGGGCCGCCACGCTGTCTATCACAATAATGTCAATGGCGCTGGATCGGATAAGCTGCTCTGCAATCTCCAGTGCCTGCTCACCGTTATCGGGCTGTGATATCCAGAGGTTATCAATATCCACGCCCAGTTTTGATGCGTAGAAGCGGTCAAACGCATGCTCAGCATCAATGAATGCAGCAATGCCGCCGTTCTTCTGGGCCTCAGCAATAGCATGGATGGCAAGTGTTGTCTTACCGGATGATTCGGGACCGTAAATCTCAATTATCCTGCCGCGCGGATAACCGCCCACGCCAAGTGCGGCGTTAAGGCCTATTGAACCGGTTGAGATAACATCAACATTCTCAATGCTCTCATCACCAAGTTTCATGATTGAGCCCTTACCGAAGCTCTTCTCAATCTTGTCAGTTGCAGCCTGCAGAGCCTTGAGCTTTTCACTCAAACCCGCATTCTGAGGGCCTGACGCACCCTCAATTTCTTTTTTTGCCATAATATGAATGGTTTAAATTATCAAATCCCGAAGAGTGTTCTTCACAGTATCTCTCCAGCAGAACGCCGTTCGACGCTCCACCACAAAGATATGAAAACGCGTTGCATTTTATTTAATCACTGCATAAAATTTTTTCAACTTTTCCGAAGTTTGAAATTTGCATCAGCAGAACATCCTATACTGATACCACAAAAATTTCTCCCAGACCAATATATTTTCTACTTTTGTTTTTACTATGAACAAGGAATACGTTTCAATAATTGTACGGGAGACCGGACTGAAGGAGCATCAGGTGGAGAATACCCTGAAGTTGCTTGAGAACGGCGCCACGATACCATTTATAAGCCGATACCGCAAGGAATCTACCGGCGGCATGGATGAGGTCCAGGTTACTGAGGTCAGCAACGCGCTGGAGCGCCTGGAAGCGCTGGCCAAACGCAAAGAGACCGTGCTCAGCACCATTGAAGGCCTGAACAAGCTCACCCCGGATCTCAAGGACCGCATAGAGCACTGCTGGGATGCCACTGAGCTGGAGGATATCTATGCTCCGTACAAGCCGCACCGCAAGACCCGCGCCGATGCCGCGCGCGAGAAAGGTTTGGAGCCGCTGGCTGAGTTCGTGATGAAACAGAACCTTTCCTGTGAGCCAAACGACCAGAGTGAACTTGTTCACTTTGGCGTGGCGGGGAAAGGTCGGATAGAATCCAACCAGTACGTTCCGCTGGACCGTGAGGCGCAGAAATATGTAAACAAGGACAAGGGTGTGGAGAGCGTGGATGATGCACTGCAGGGTGCGATGGATATCATAGCTGAGCAGATAGCGCTTGATGAGGCCGCACGCAACATGGTGCGTAACGGATACCGCCGGACCGCACGCATATACAGCAAGCTGGTGCGCGGCAAGGAGGCCGAAGCCCAGAAGTACCGTGACTGGTTTGACTTTAACGAGCCGCTTAACCGATGCGCCTCACACCGCCTGCTTGCCATGCGCCGCGGTGAGACTGAAGGTATGCTCCGCGTATCGATAGAGATTGATGATGAAAAGACTGCCGATGCCCTGTCACGCCGATACGTAAAAGGCAAATCTGAGGCATCAGAACTGGTGGATGAAGCAGTGCAGGATTCTTACTACAGACTGCTCCAGCCTTCAATTGAAAATGAGTTTGCGGCATTGTCGAAGAGCCAGGCTGACACTGAGGCGATCAGGATATTCGCACGCAATCTAGAGCAATTGCTTATGGCGTCTCCATTAGGCCAGAAGGCCGTTTTAGGTATAGATCCGGGCTTCCGTACGGGCTGTAAGGTAGTATGTCTGGACCAGCAGGGAACACTGCTGCACAACGAGACAATTTACCCCCACCCGCCTCACAATGAGGCACGTCAATCGGCCGCAAAAATACAGGCACTTGTAGAGCAATATAAGATTGAAGCAATAGCAATAGGCAACGGCACCGCCGGGCGCGAGACCAAGGAATTCATAGAGCATCTGCGCCTGCCCGCAAGCGTTCAGATTTACAGCGTCAATGAGGACGGTGCCTCAATTTATTCCGCTTCAAAGACAGCGCGTGACGAGTTCCCGGATTATGATGTAACGGTTCGCGGAGCAGTCTCTATTGGCCGCCGCCTGATGGACCCGCTGGCTGAACTGGTCAAGATTGATCCGTCATCAATAGGCGTAGGCCAGTATCAGAAAGACGTGAACCAGACAGAACTCAAGCACTCGCTTGACCAGACCGTGATAAGCTGCGTTAACCGCGTGGGAGTGAACGTGAATACCGCCAGCACCCATCTTCTTACGTATATAAGCGGACTGGGACCGCAATTGGCACAGAACATTGTTGATTACCGCACGGAGAACGGCCCGTTTACTTCACGCAAGGAACTGATGAAAGTGCCGCGCATGGGCGCCAAGGCTTTTGAGCAGTCGGCAGGATTCCTGCGTGTACCGGGCGGCAAACAGCCCCTGGACAACTCGGCCGTACACCCTGAGAGCTACCCCATTGTTGAACAGATGGCCAAAGATTTAGGCTGCAAAGTTGAGGACCTGATGAAGTCTGCTGAACTCCGCGCCAGGATTGACATAAACCGCTACGTGACCGATAAGGTTGGACTCCCCACCCTGACCGACATAATGCAGGAACTTGAAAAGCCCGGCCGTGACCCCCGCGGCCCGTTAAAGAAGTTTGAATTCTCAAATGAGGTTCACACCATTGAGGATGTAAAGCCCGGCATGGAACTGCCCGGCATTGTAAGTAACATTACAAATTTTGGAGCCTTTGTAGATATAGGTGTGCACGTAAAAGGACTGATACACATATCCCAGCTTGCCCCCGGCAAGTTCATCAAGGATCCCACACAGGTAGTATCCCTCCAGCAGCAGGTGATGGTGAAGGTGCTTAGCGTTGATTTAGAGAGACAGCGAATCAGCCTGCAATTGGGGACAGTCCCCTTTTGCACGTGATTAGTTTTTCAACTATCGCTTTCTTTAGCATGCGCAAAAAGGGACAGTCCCCAATTGCACTATTTAAAAAATTATTTACCTTAGCGCAACAAAACCACTTATTAACCAATTACAGATATTTATGAAAAAGTACTTAGCTGAAATGATCGGAACCATGGTTCTGGTTCTTATGGGTTGCGGCGCTGCCGTCAGCCTGGGTTGCACACCAGCCGGCGCAGGCGTCCCCGGCGTAGTTGGAACTGCTCTTGCATTCGGTCTTGCCGTTGTAGCAATGGCATACGCCATCGGAGGCATTTCCGGTTGCCACATCAATCCCGCAATTACACTTGGAGTATGGATCTCAGGCCGCATGAGTGGCAAGGATGCCATCATGTACATGATTTTCCAGGTTATCGGTGCCATAATAGGCGCTGCCATCCTGTTTGCCATCACTCCCGGCGGACTTGGTGAGAACGTATGCCAGCAGGGCATCAGCACTGGTGTAGGCTTCGTGGCTGAACTTGTGTTTACCTGCGTATTCGTACTGGTTGTTCTGGGTACTACCGATGCCAAGAAAGGCGCCGGCAACCTGGCAGGCCTTGCTATAGGTCTGACACTTGTCCTGGTTCATCTGGTATGCATCCGATACACAGGCACATCAGTTAATCCCGCCCGTTCAATCGGTCCCGCCATATTTGCAGGCGGTGAAGCCCTGAGCCAGCTCTGGATATTCATCGCAGCTCCTCTGTGCGGCGCTATTGTTGCTGCCGGCCTCTGGAAGATGATAGGTTGCGACTGCGAAAAGTAAGCAATCTTACTGCAATTTGATGCAGTTAATAATACGACCGCACTTGGTGCCCTCTCTACGGGCAGAAAAGAAGCGGTCGTTATTTTTATATGTACATATGCCTGCCACCTGAATATTGACAGACTGTACTCCAGCCTCTTGAAGCAACCATTGGTTTGCGCGCCACAGGTCGATATGCAATCCGCCGGCCATGGGATCATCTGCTGTAGGGCACTTATCACCTCTGTCTGACAGAATATCAGCCATAGGGAATCCTGCGTCAAAGAACGCATCCGCAACCTCCTGCCCCACCTGGAAGCTCTCCGGCCCTATGCCCGGACCGATAACAGCCTTCAATTCTGAAGCCGATGTACCATACCGCTCATGCATGAATGCTATGACCTTCTGACTGAGCCGCAGAACCGTACCACGCCATCCGTCATGCACCGCAGCTACAGCCTTATGCACAGGATCATACAGCAAAACCGGAATGCAATCGGCCGTCCGTACCGATATAGCTACACCCGGTACATTGGTCACGAGCGCATCCACACCCTCCAGCTGCTCCCGCGTGGTAAGAGGATCCGTCACCTCCCTTATCACGCACCCGTGCACCTGATGAGGCTGCACCACGTAAAACGGCAACTCCTCCTCTCTCTCCGTACTGAATGCTATTACCCCCTCTGCAATCTGATATTTCATACTGCAAATATAAGGAGAGGCCGAATAAAAATCGGCCTCTCCACGAATCAAAAAACTTTAATAAATATAGTCTAGTATCAGAGTTGAATCTCGTTACCAACCTTACGGGCACGGTTAGGATGATCCAGATCCATGCCGGTAGCAATACCGATCTCAACCAGCACATTCCAACCTGCGCACAGATAAACGTAAGGATTGAAATCACCGGCAGCCGGAGTTTTGATTGTGGGGAACGGAGTGTCATGATCGGCAATGGCTACAACCTTAACGCCGGCGCCCTTGATAAGGCAATCCTGTATCTTCTGGTACTCATCAGCAATAGGATCAACCCAGAATATGATATCGCCTTCCTTCATAACCTCCTCAATTCCATGCAGAGCATATGTGCCCTCAAGGAAATCACTCTTACGGCGGGTTATCTCATTGGTCTTAAGGGTAAGTTCCTCAGCCACACCGTCATTATAACCTGCAAAGTAGATAGTCTCAGCCTTCTTGACCCACTCTACAATCTCAGCGGGAACCTGCAGAGTAAGAGCCTTCTCAATCTGTGCAGGGAGAGCAGCCAGACCGGCCTTGACATCCTTACCAGCCATATTCCATAGAACTGACTCATAGTAAAGAGCCTGCTCAACAACACTCTTGGTAGCGGCAACAGCCTGCTCCCATCCGCAGTTAAGCACGTGAGTCTCAGCGCAGAAAGTTGAAAGGATGGTGTCCTCATTGGCTGTCAGACCGAAACGCAGAGGATTGCCCTCCTCCTTGAGTTTCTTGGCAAGCAGGGTTACCTCCTTGGTACGACCTGAGTTTGAAGCCAAAAATACAGCAAACTTGCTCAGATCATATTCACGTGACTGCCATGAACCATCGGTCTGGGCATTCAGGTCAATACCCCAACGCTTGGTCTTGCGCAGAGTGTTCTTGGCGGGGAAAATTCGGCTTGAACCCTCACCTGTAAAATAAGCCTTGCCAGCCTTCTTAACCTTATCGGCAATCTGCTTGGTGCAATCGGGGTTAAACTTCTTGACTGTCTCTACAGTGTCCATCATCTCCTGTACGAGTGCGTACTGGGAGTACTTCTTGTCTGTCAAATTCATATAATAAAGCTTTAAAGTAATTATTCAAAAAAAGTACAATTGGGTCTGTCCCCAATTGTATCATTTTGGGAGAAGACGCTTGCGGATGTTCTGGATGCGCTCCATGAAATCCTTCAGTTCCTTGCGCTGTTGCTTGATGAAGCTGTTCTCCTCAAGCTCACCCCACGCTGCAATCATCTCCTCCTTGCTCAGGAATGTAGCCTGACGGAACTTGTTCTCATAGTCCTTCTTGCGGGTTTCATAAACCTGAGTGAATACGTAATTCTGGATCTCAATACCTTTATTGAGTACATTGTTCCAATCTTCGGCAGTAAGAGTCTCCTTACCCATAACATGTTTGAGTGACATGTAAGAGTGACGCAGCTTATCAATAGGATATTTCTTCCATATCTCTGTGTAACGATGGTGAATCTCCTTCCATGAGTTCAATGTACCGTCTTTGATATCGGAACGGAGCTGGTCAACATCCTCCATGGACATAAGTTGACCGCCCAGGTTGAACCACACACGGTGACGATCACCGTCAAAACGCTTGCTGATTGTCTCAAACGTCTCATTATCATTCTCTTCAAGGAATGTGGCGATATTGCGTACAGCATAGTATGTAAGCATATCACCATATGCATGATAAGCCTCATACGGATGAATGATTACAACTTTACGCTTGGATTTCTCCATATTCTCTCCCAAGACCTCAAGGCCTCTTACCTTAGCGGGATCACCGTTAAGAAGGTTGCGGCCCATCTCAATGAGCTCTTCATCAGTCATACCGTCAAAACTCTTTCCCTCCTTGCGGAGCAGTGCCTTGGCTGTCCACTTGTCAAGCAGTTTACGGGCCTCAATAGCTTCTTCCATTGAATCCGGAGCATAGGCATCAAACTCAATGTTCTGCACCTTGAACACACGGGTATCACGATTTGCGAACTTCCAGTTGTTGCGGGCCATGGCGAACATATTGTACATCCATGAGAATGCCGGCATGACATGCAGTTCACCGTGAACCTCATCATTGCTGATCAGAGCGAACGGGAACGGGTTGATCATCTCAGCCGGATATGCGCCCTTGGCCAGCATTGTAAAGCTTGCGAACTTGCATGAATGCTTTACGCTGGTGCATAGACCCGGCCAGAATCCGCGTCCGGCCTCAATCTCATTATCATTGGTACGCGAGTTATGGTTAGAACCGATGGTTGCACCGGCTGCCAGATTTGACTGGCCCTTGACCACACTGGCTATCAGGAATGAATTGTTATGATGCTGCTCGTGAGCAGGGAATATCAGATTATGCAAAACCTCACAGCAGGATATTGTAGAGTTATCGCCCATGAATGAGTTCATCAGACGGGCACCGTACTTGAGGTTTGAATGGCTGCCCAGCACAAAACGGACAGCTATGACTGAATAGAACAGACGGCAACCGTAACCAATCAGACCGTTTACCAAAACGACATTCTCACCTATCTGGGTAGCATCCTTCTCAGAAGAATTGATGGTCAGATTCTTAAGCTTGCTGGCACCCTTGATATAGCAGCAGTTACCTATCTTTACATCCTTGATAATCAAACAGTTCTTTATTACATTTCCGTAACCTATAGTTCCGTAGAAACCGCGACGGCTGTCAAATGTATTCTGTGTTATAGTCTTAAGACGGTCCTGAAGGAGTTGGTCATCGATGAACTTGGCCCAAAGATAAGCATCGGCGGCAATCATACCGTCAAACGGAAGCACCTTGCGGCAACCTGTCTCATTCATGAGTTCCAGCCATACGCGTACATCCTCATCCTCACCCTCCTTGATAATACCGTTACCGAACTTGGCGTGGTCAGTGCAGGACATCTCCTGAATGTTGAAGAGCATGCAACGGTCACCTATAATATAATGTGACAGATAATGCACGTTATGTATGGCACAGTCATCACCTATATCGCAAGAATGAATTGAACTGTTTGTAATACCGCATGAAAGCCTCAAGTCATGATACTGAAGTCCGTTGGATGTTACACGTCCTATACGCACAAATCCGAAAAACTTGTTGTTCTTGACCATCATAGGGTCAAACTCATCAGTCACCATGATATTATCCCAACTCATGGCTGTATTGTCATTCTTGACAAGGGCTTCAATCTCAAAACTTGTAAGATGACGCCATCCGCCCTTGGGTGCGCACACCTGCGTATTACGTAAATAATACTTGTTTTGACCTGCGGGAATATACTTTGGATCGAGGAAGCTGTTGTAAAGCTGATCCGAGGAGAGAACTGTAACTTTTTCCATATTGTCCTTTTGAGGAATTGCGTTTGCAAAGATATTGCATAATTTTCAATTTGCCAAGAAAAAACGCATATAAAATATTATTTTATATGGGGTTCTGTTTTTTTGAATCTTTCGGGGTATTGACAGATAAAACTACGCGCTTCGCGCTATCCCTCCCACTCCTTCGGAGCGGGCCCCTCCCGTTCACAAGCCCACGGGCGGCCATGGTTTTCCTAGCCAATACCCCTCCAGCTTTTTATACAAAAAACAGAACCCACGTACTTACTTTGTACGCGGGTTCTCATTACATATGTCAGAATTTTTACTTGGATTCTTCTGCAGGAGCTTCTTCAGCCTTAGGTTCAGAGAAATCATTCTCGCCGTATTTGACAAGAAGGTCATACCAACCTGCAATCTTCTTGATATGACTGGGATATACGCGCTCGCGGTCAAAATCAGGAACGATACCCGCAAAGAACTTGAGAAGTTCATCATTTGAGGCCTTCTTCCAGTTAAATTCAATCTCCTTCTTGCCAAGCTTGGCTTCAATAGCCAGGAACACCTCACGCAGAGGCATCTCCTTCTCATCAGTAAAGATTGAAATATCACCCAATGAAACCACCTTGTCAGTACCCTGAATAGGGAAACGCTTCTTGGTCTCATCAATGTTCTCTACAATCAGGGCGCCACGGCCACGGGTAAGGAGCTTATACAGGCTAGGCTTGCCTGAAATTGTCAAAATCTCGTTCAGCATAATTATATCTGTTATTTAAAGTTTTTCTTACACTTATCCAAAAGGGCATCAATCTGGACAGCCAGATCATGCACATTATCATTCACGATCACAAAATCAGCAAGACGGCATTTCTCAGCCTGGTCCATCTGGCTGGAGATTCGCTTAAGTATCGCCTCACGCTCCACCCCGTCACGTTTCATGCAACGCTGTATGCGCAGTTCCAATGGAGCGTCAACACACACCTTGAAATCAACCTCCTTTTCAAATCCGGATTCAAACAGTATAGCTGATTCAAGTATGCAGAAATCCTTACCTTTCTGGTTTGCCGCCCACAATTTGAAATCCTCCTTGACACGCGGATGAATAATGGCATTTACCTTGGCCAGATTCTCAGGATTACCGAATATGAACTTAGAGAGAACCTCCTTCTGCATAACGCCGCAACCGCACGGACAATAGAGCGTAGGACCCACTAGGCGGGTAAGCTCAAGTTTAAGTACGGGATCTGTAGCCGTTATAAGTTTGGCACGTGTATCGGAATCATAGACAGGAATGCCGCGAAGCTTCATCTTGTCGGATACATAGCTCTTGCCGCATCCTATTCCGCCTGTCATCCCAATCACAACCATATCAGAACAGCTTTGCCTCCATCAGATAATCAACCGTGCGGGTCTGGAGCCTTACGTTGCGCACATTGGCAGGCTGCGAGAATATGCGTAGCGTAGCCTTGGAACCGTCACGCCCGGCTATGTCATTATAATCAACAACCACCTGAAAATCAGACGCATTGACCCTGTCATACTCTGACATCTTGACCCAAACTGAGACCACAGCCTTTGAGGGAAAAGCCTTCAAGGTAAGATTATCCGGAAAATTGATACCGGTAACAGGTACCTCAAGACTCTTTTCGGTGTACTGCTGGGCTATTATGGTCATCTGGACATTATCGGTGCTGAGCACCACGCCCGGAGACGGTTTAAGAGCGACTGTCCGGGTGGTAGTATCGGCCGAGAGAACAATTGAGCCCGCATCGGCAATGACCTGATGTGTCAGAGTATCAGACATGAGTACGTTTACCCTGACGCTGTCAGGATTGAACTCTATGCGTTCCATAAAGAACTGGTCCTGGCTCTCTATTAAGCCGGAAAAATCAACAGGAAGCATCAGGCTGCGCTGATTAGCATACTGATACGTAATGGAATCAGGCTCAATAGATCTCACGGATACGGATGCCGGCAGTAAAGCCGATATGGAGTCCCTGAGCCAATGCGTGGAAAGCGATGCGTGCCCTTGGTTCATGATAAAGACGCTGTTGCTGATATTCAGCACGTTCTTACCGCCTCTCCTGCCTGATTTACGCAAAGCCGTGCCCTTGCCGCTCAATGAGACGGTCAGCTGACTTGCAGGCTGCACGGTAACCCTGACGTTTTCTGGAATTGAATTGACCTGGACCGGAATCTTCATTATGGTCTCGTAGTCCTGACTCATGGTCTGTGACCACCATATGAAGAATGTTATGGCCAGAAAAAGCAGAAAAACCAGGAAATCCCCTCTGAAAAGATTCAGAAGGGAGACTCCGATTTTTCTCAATATCTCTGCAAATCGGGATTTGGGATTTCCTTGCTCCCGCATGCGTCTGATGATTTAAGCTTTCTCGTCCTTGCTGGGATCCTTCTTCTTGCGGCGTGAAGGCTTCTCAGGCTTAACGGGCTGAGGTGTGGGAACAGGATTGACGTAACGCTTGTCAACCTTGATCTTCATGCCCTGGGCGATCTCAAGGGTTACAGAAACCTCATCAATATCCTTGATCTTACCGAATATACCTGAACTTGTTACAACATCCTGCTCTTTCTGCAGAGCGTTACGGAACTTCTCACCCTCCTTATCCTGACGGGGACGCATCATAAGAATCATCATCAGACCGATGATAATGAATATCCAGAGCATACCGCCCATGCCGCCGCCCTGAGCGCCGGTTGAACCGGATGATGCGGGTGCATCAAGATTCACATCCTGGATGAAGTTAACTGTGTGTTGCATGTTCACCTCCTGATATGTCATCTGGAAGGGATTGAGTAAAAGCATTTGTGCCATAATTGTTTATTGTATTTGATTAAAACTCCTTGTTAATTCTGCCCTGAGCGGTCATATCCTTGGCAATGGTATCAAGCATACCGTTTACAAAACTGCCGCTTGCAGGCGTGCTGAGTGATTTGGCCAGCTCCACGTACTCATTCATGGTTACCCTGACAGGAATGCCCGGGAAATGAAGCATCTCAGCCATAGCCACCTGAATGATAATCACATCCAGGAATGCCAGACGGCTGGGATCCCACCTGCGGCAGTTGTCTGCAACGGCCTTCTCACGCTCTCCGGCCATCTCCAGTCCGTAATGAAGCAGGTCAACTGCAAACTGACGGTCCTCATCATCCTTGAACTCACTCTTGAGCGGCTGGTCACTCACCTTGCCGTCATCAAATGAGCGTATGGTCTTGAGCACGAAAGAGTCAATGAGTTCCTTATCACCGTTCCAGTAAATGTTCTGCTCCTCAAGCAGGGCATCCAGGTCATCACTGCTCTCTATGAACTCCTTGTACAACTTGCGGCAAAGCTCCTTATCGGCTTCAAAATCAAACTTCTCACCCTGGATATACTCCTCCATCGCGTCTGATTCAATGATTGCAGCGCAAGTGTTGCGCAGCCAGTCTGATTCATACAGCCAATCCAAATCATTGCTCTGCACGAATGAGTCAAGCTCAGCGTTCTTCTCCAACTGTGCTATGAATCTGTTATCGGCAAAAAGAATCTCCTTGCGCGATATGTGCGGCACATCCATACGCTTCTGTTTTGCCACGGATTTGCGTATCTGAATGGCCCAAGCCACAGGAATAAACAATAGGGTTTTGTAGAGAGAATAAGCACTGTCAATGCTCTGGGCAAGCTCACGATCGGCCATTGCAGCCTTCTGCCCGCCGTTCTGGTAGTATGCGTAGATTACCTGAACTACTTTCAGTCTGATGAGAACTCTGTTGATCATTGTGTCCAAACCGTAAATCGGTTTGCAAAAGTACTAATTTTTTCCTCACAAAGCCCATTTCCGCACCCTATTTCTTGGCAATATCAAATCAATTCACCAAATTTGTAGAAATTTAAAATATAATCTGTCGCGTTATGGAGGAGTACAGGAAGAAGACAACCGATGAGATGGAAAAGGATGTGATTTTCTCACACGCCATCAAGGCCGGGAAACGCATCTACTACATGGATGTTCGCAAGACACGCAAGGACGAGATGTATCTCTCAATCACTGAGAGCAAGAAGATTGTGAGCGGCGAGGGCGATGACCAGCAGGTAAGTTTTGAGAAGCATAAGATATTCCTTTATCGCGAAGATTTCAGCAACTTCATTGACGGACTGACCAAAACCATAAAGTTCATCCACGAGGCTGAGAAAACAGAAGCCGATGCCCCCGCACCTGAGGCTGCAGCCAACGAGCCCGCATCAGAAGAGCCTAAGGACGACTTCAAAATCGAGTTCTAAAGAAATATTTGTATATACAATTTTTTTGCACTACCTTTGCGCCGCTTTTACGTAAAGCCTGCCGTAAAAGGTAGTGTTTTGTGTGATGGTGAATTGAGTAATAACAATTTAGAGTAACACGTTTAAAATGAAATCAATTGAAGTTAAGGGCACAGCCCGCAACGAGTTCGGTAAGAAAGGTGCCAAGGCACTCCGTAAGCAGAACCTTATTCCCTGCAACCTGTACGGTGTAGAGAGAGATGAGAAAGGTCTTCCTGTAGCAAAAGCTTTCAGCGTAACATTTGAAGAGGTTCGCAATCTCGTTTATTCACCCGATATTTTCTCAGTTAACCTGACCATAGACGGCAGCACCGTTCTGGCAGTTATGCGTGAGATTCAGTTCCACCCCGTTAAGGACAACATCCTGCACATTGACTTCTATCAGGTTGATCCCAAGAAGCCTATCGTTATGGCAGTTCCCGTTAAGCTGAACGGTCTGGCAGCCGGTGTTAAGGCTGGTGGTAAGCTGGAGCAGATCCTGCGCCGCGTTAAGGCTAAGGCTCTCTACACTGATATTCCTGAGAAGGTTGAGATTGACGTTACACCTCTTACCATCGGTAAGTCATTCAAGGTTGGTGACCTCAAGGTTGACGGCATTGAGTTTGTAAGCCCCAAGGACGCTGTGATATGCACAGTTATGTCAACACGTTCAGCTGCTGCCGCTGAGGCAACAGAGGAGGCTGCTGAGGCTCCCGCTGCTGAGGCTCCCGCCGCAGAGTAAAATAAAGAATGAAGTATCTGATTGTGGGGCTGGGTAATCCGGGCGACGAATACCAAGATACCCGCCACAACATAGGATTTATGGTATTGGACGCCCTAGCTAAGGCGTCCGATACTGTTTTTGAGGACAAGCGATACGGTTTTGTAGCCAACATGCGCATAAAGAACCGTGAGCTTGTGCTCCTCAAACCCACAACCTTCATGAACCTGAGCGGCAATGCCGTCCGCTACTGGATGAACAAAGAGAATATCCAGCCTGAAAACCTTCTGGTAGTGGCCGATGACCTGGCTCTGCCTCTTGGTAAGATACGCCTGCGCAAGCAAGGGAGCGGCGGTGGTCACAACGGCATAGGCAATATCATTCAGGTGCTGTGTTCCGAGCAATTCAGCCGTCTGCGCTTTGGCATTGGCAATGACTACCCCATGGGTGCCCAGATAAAGTTTGTGCTCGACCCTTTCAGTGATGATGAGCGCAAGATTCTTGATGAGCGCATACCCGTGGCTGTCGAGGCCGTCAGGAATTTCTGCCTGGCAGGCATTGACGACACCATGTGCAAGTTCAACAACAAGTGACCCTTATTATGGCTGAGGCCCGCATAGATAAATGGCTCTGGTCAGTGCGTATCTTCAAGACCCGCACCATTGCCGCCGATGCCTGCAAGAAGGGCCGAATTTCAATAAACGGAGTCCAGGTCAAACCATCCAAGACTGTCCACGAGGGTGATACCGTTCAGGTACGCAAGCCGCCTGTAACCTACTCTTTCCGCGTTCTCCAATGTATTGAGAACCGTGTAGGTGCAAAACTAGTGCCGGAGATGATGGAGAACATCACTCCTAAAGACCAGTATGATCTGCTGGAAATGAACCGCATAAGCGGATTCGTAAAGCGCGCTGCCGGCCTGGGGCGTCCCACCAAGAAGGATCGCCGCGATATGGAGGACTTCCTCTCCGACTCCCCCTTTGAACTTCCCGAAGAATTTGATTTCGACGAATAACTCACCAATCCCGCTTTGCGACGAGTTCGATGATGCGAACTACGGTCTGCATGGCTTTCTCCATGCTCTGCACGGGAACCCACTCGTAGCGGCCGTGGAAATTCATGCCGCCGGCAAAGAGATTTGGACATGGCAGTCCCTTGAATGAGAGCTGTGCGCCGTCTGTGCCGCCGCGGATAGGCACCTTGACGGGATTGACACCGGCCAGTTTCATGGCTTCACATGCTATATCAACCACAAACGGAACCTTGTCTATCTGCTCCTTCATGTTGTAGTACTGGTCAGTAACCTCTGCCACAACTGTGCCTGCACCGTATTTGGCATTCATCTTGTCAGCTACAGACTGTGCAAAAGCCTTGCGGGCCTCAAACTTGGCGCGGTCATGGTCACGGATAATGAATACGGCCTGCGCGTGGTCAACCTCACCTGATAGACCTACCAGATGATAGAATCCTTCATAGCCTTCAGTAGTGCCGGGTGTCTCATTAGCCGGGAACATCTCTATAAGTTCTGCTGCCAGCAATGAGGCGTTCACCATCTTGCCCTTGGCGTAACCGGGATGCACCTCAAGACCCTGAATCTTGAACACAGCCTTAGCAGCATTGAAGTTCTCATACTCCATCTCTCCTACCTCACCGCCATCAACGGTGTAGCCGAACTCGCAGCCAAATCGCTGAACATCAAAATGTGCGGCCCCCATGCCTATCTCCTCATCGGGATTGAAGCCCACGCGTACTTTGCCGTGTTTGATCTCCGGATGCTGCTGCAGATACTCCACAGCGGTAATTATTTCAGCAATACCGGCCTTGTCATCGGCGCCCAGAAGCGTTGTGCCATCAGTCACAATCAGGTCCTCACCTTTGTGAGCAAGCAGCTCAGGAAACAGACTGGGAGACAATACGATGTTCTGGTCCTTATTAAGGATAATGTCACCACCGTCATATTTTTCAACTATGCGGGGCTTTACGTCCTTGCCGCTCATTGAGGGACTGGTATCCATGTGTGAAATGAAACCTATTGTTGGAATTTTCTTGTCAGTATTTGCAGGAAGTGATGCATATACGTATCCCATATCATCCATAAACACCTCCTCAAGTCCCATGCTCTCCAGTTCAGCTTTAAGCTGACGTGCCAGATTCATCTGCTTGGCGGTACTGGGAACTGTATTTGAATTCTCATCGGACTGCGTATCAACAGCAGTATAACCCAAAAATCTCTTTATCAAATCCATATTGTCTGTATTTAGTTGTTCTATTTTGATATCAATAAATCAGAACATGTTTAAAGTTCTGAGATTCTGAAAGGTAGGAATCCCTTATTGGCTTTATCAATGGCTCCCCTTTAAGTTTGACGGTTTTCTCAAGCTTGATGTCTGTTGATGAGGCACCTACCTTTATACAATATTCTCCAGGACTGACTATCCACTGCCTTTTGCCATCATTGCTGTAAAAACCAAACTGCTCTGTATTGAGCACTATCTGGACATCCTTAGTCTCGCCAGGCTGCAATGACACACGTTCAAAGCCCTGAAGCTGAATAGGACGTATGTTCTGATTGGCCGTTGCAGATGACACATATAGCTGTACTACTTCATCGGCAGCCATCGTTCCGGTGTTTTTAACAGAGAACACAACGACTACTTTACCATCCTCTATGGATACTTCATCAGCAACCCAAAAGTCATTATATTCAAATGTGGAGTAGCTCAATCCGTATCCGAACGGCCACTGAACACGCGGATCCTGTTCTGCTGAACGGTTATAGCAGATAGGCTCATAAACCTCAGTATTGGGATAGCTCACTGACAGTTTGGCCGATGGTGATACATTACCGTAAAGGATATCGGCCACGGCATTGCCACCCTCCTCACCCGGATACCATGCCTGAATCACGGCTGCACAACGCTCAGCCAACCCTGATACCACTTGTGCACGGCCACCGAACATGACCAGGACTACGGGTTTACCGGTCTTTATCAGTTCCTCAACAAACTGTTCCTGTTTACCGGGCAGGCGCAATCCCATACGGTCACGGTTCTCACCGCACAACATCACGTTCTCACCCACAGCGGCTATGATTACATCAGCCTGACGGGCCATACGGAGTGCCTCACCGGCATCGGCCAGCTCACCGGAGTTGACCATGCGATGCATAATCTTGTAGTCCCAGGCACGCTCATCGCCATCCTCCCTGTACTTTGTCTCAAGTTCCTCTGTCCAGTCACAACCGCGTGAATACATTATGTTCACACCGTCAGGCTTGCGGGATTGCATTCCCTCAAGCAGTTTCACAATGTGAGGCTGGTCCTTATCGGCAATATCCTCAGCCATCTTCCAGAAATAAGACATAGCGGGATAGCTGTAGTCACCGCACATAGCCCAGATGGAGTTGGCATTTGGGCCAGTTACTAGTATGTTCTTAACGCCGGCCAGAGGCAGTACGCCATTATTCTCAAGCAACACAATTGATTGTGCTGCAATATCATATGCAGTCTTACGTTCCTCGGGGGTATCAAGAACTATCTTTTCAGTGCGGTACAGATACGGATTCTCATCAAACAGTCCCGCGCGGAACTTGTGGCGCAGCACATCTTTGACGGCACGCTCAAAAGCTTCCGGATTTACCAGTCCCTTATCAATTGCCTCCTGCAGATACAGGTAATTGGCTCCGTGCGGGAAGTCCACATCATTACCGGCATTGATGGCAGCGGCTGCCTTCTCAATCACATTATCAAAATCAGGAATCTGATCAATTGCAGTGTAATCACTTACCACCATTCCGTCAAAGCCGATGTAGTTACGCAGGATATCTGTCAGAATCTCACTGTTGGCCACGCATCTTACACCGTGGACATCATGATAACCGGGCATCACGACACGGCTGCCGGCCACACGGATCATAGCCTCATGAGGAAACAGAATCTCTTCCATCAGTTCCTTCTCTTGGGCATCACCGCCACCGCCGTAGCCTAAGTAATGCTTGGAGCAGGCCCCTACTCCTTTCTTGAGGTCTCCCTGCTGCAAACCCTTGACAAAAGCCACGCCCATAGCTGCGGACAGATAACCATCCTCGCCATATGACTCCTCAAGACGGTTGAAACTGGGATTGCGGCATACATCGACCATAGGTGAGAGAGCCAGAATGCCGCCCATCCTGCGCAGTTGAGTGCTTGTCTGAAGCGTCTTCAGCTCAGCCAGCCCGGTATTGAATGAGCAAGCCTGTCCAATCTGTTGCGGATAGATGGTTGCACCTAGAGTGTTTATACCGGAAAGCACCTCCTCATGCAGGAGAGCCGGAATACCGTTAGGAGTATTCTCCTTGAGCCAGTTCTGAATAGCGGCGGCACGGTCTCGCAGTTCATTGGGATCCCGCGGCTGCTGCATGCAGAACTGTGAGAAATGCCCTATTCCGTAAGGTATAAGTTCACGGCATTTGGCATCATCAAGATCACCATTCTCATCAAACAGCTCATCCATATACATGCTCCTGAGCTGGGCAATACGCTCCTCTTGAGGCATCCTGTCATACAGTGCATCAATCCGTTTCTCCAAGTCTGTCCTGCTGTCACATGCTACAGAGAGTAATGCCAATGACAATACTATAGGGTATAAAACGTTTCTCTTCATCTGAATTCCGTATTTGGTTTCTACAAATGTACTAATCTTTTTCCAGAGCAATTTAGATTTATCACCAAATACACAGAAAGAACCGTCCCTATTGTGTACCTTTGCAACATATGAAAAGAAAAGGGATTCTCATATTCATCACTTTCTGTCTGCTTACCGTATTGGAAGCTAAAGCGCAGACTGACAGCATTCAACCCGGCAGACTGAAGGCTTTTGGCGCCAGGCTTGATGAGAAAGCCAGACTAAAATATGACTCCCGATATATAGAGGTGCCTGACCGTCCCTGGCGCATAATCCTGCGCACCAAGATGGATGAAGTCAAGACCAATTTCCTCAATTACAACACATTTGAATACGAAGATAAGATTTACAACACACGTTTGGATATGAATCTCGATTCAAAGGTGAATAAATCAGTAGGGCTTTGGGTTGGTTACCGCGGTCTTGGCATAGGATATTTCTACAAATTCAACAAGAAACCTGGCATTAACCTGGCCATCAGCGGCACAGGAGCCAAGTTTGGCGTTAACTTCAGGCTCAGAAGCATGAAATATGACAAGCTTCACGCAAGAATGGATTATATGGATCCTGATACCACCATGTTTGATGAAGACGCTGAGTTCTGGACGCCTATAGATGTATTGTCTTTCTATCTCAACGGATACTATGTGTTTAACGGCAAACGCTATTCACAGGCAGCCGCATATAACCAGGTAGTCATTCAGAAAAAGTCAGCAGGTTCACTCATGCTTGGCGCTACGGCCTATGCATCGGGCATAAACATGGCCTATAATGAAAATGCAAGCCTAATTTTCTGTTGCGACTCAGTAGGAAGCATTACACTGGGAAAGATAACGTTGGGCTTAGGATACGGCTACAACTGGGTACCGGCACGCGGATGGACAATCAACGCAATGGTAATGCCCAACATAAGTCTGTCAGACAATGTAATCCGCACCAAATACGACTGCAACTACGAAATGTTTACCGGTGAGAGTGATGAAGACTATGGTAAATGGGACAGTCAGAACCACGTATGGGAGAATGGTAAAACACATAAAATCATCAGTGACAGTGAATTGGAATACGGCTTGCCACAAGATATGGAGATCTGGGAAATAAGGGCCGACCGCCGACGCACCTGCATGTCATTCAACCTGGACCTGCGTATGGGGGTAGCATATTGCTGGAAACGGTATTTTGTGAGCACCAACGTCATATTCAACCATTTTAAATACGGCCGTGAGCACAACAAGGTCAATCTTATAGACTGGTACGCCACTGCCTCACTGGGAATAAGACTGTGACATTTATTTCAGATTGAGGCGCAAACCCAGAGTCAGATTGAAGTTCAACGGATGGTCCTGATAGATAGTTGACAAGTCACTTTCATTGGGGAAATAATAACTTACACCCGGCTCAGCATAGAGGCTAAGGCTGTTGTTTAAAAGATAATCCGCTCCGGCAGAACCATTTACTGAGAACTGCCAGCCACTGCCGTTGAGCAGTTTATCTATTGTGCCGCCTGCTGAAACATAGAGTCCAAGCTTACGGTCAGTCCACAACTGATAACCCACATTCAGCGGAACGCCCAAATAATGGAGTCTCTGCTTTGAATGGCTGGTCATTCCGTTTACATTCGTTGTTATATCTGATGCCAGCAGGGTGTATGTCAGACCGCTCTCCAGGCTCCACCGGTCATTAAACTGATAGCGCAATGACATGCCGAACTTTACAGGCTGGTGGTGACGGACGTTACGGTTCAACTGAATATTGTATACGTTTCTTATACTGTCATAAAAAACCGGGGTGTTAATATCTGAGCTTGACCAGGGTCCGTATGGCACCTGTTTTACATCATCATACTGCGTCAACCTGTCATATTCAGCCAGTCTGCTGCCGGACATGGCGTTTGACACATATGCCTGTGCCATCAAGCGGTCAGACTTATGCCTGTTATGACGTGGTATAGGAACGTCAAAGAATGTCTCTGTCTGTTCCTCAGGTTCAATGTGTTCCTGCTCCGTTTCCTGTACGGGAGTTTCATCTGCCGCATTGTATATTTCAGCCGGTTCCTCTTCATTATCAGCACTATCTTCTTCTACGGATGTAACCGGAGCTTCCTTGGTTTGTGGTTTCTTTGAGGGGTAAATGATTGTCTCAGCCATGAAGGTAGGCTGCGGTTCCTCAGTAGGACCGTCTGTCAACTGCGGTTGCAGCTGCCCATCACCTGCTGTTGTAATCTGGCCGTTGTTGACAGGAGCGGTCTGTTGTACAGGAGTCTCTTCCTGACGGTTCATTATGCGTATGCTGATACCTGTTATAAGCAAGAGTACAACGGCGGCTGCAATGCCCCTCATCCAATACCTGAACGGTATAACCTTATGGGGCTTTTTTGCTGCCATAGCGTTATCTATAGCATTCCACGACACCTCAGGGGCAGGCTGCTTATAGTCTGCCATCTTCTGCTGCATCTGTTTGATCCATTGCTCGTTCATTGTCGCGGATTTTTATTGTTATACTCTCTTATCATCTTAGCCAGCATATTCTTGGCTCTGTGCAATTGTGATGCTGAACTGTCAGCCTTGATGCCAAGCATTCCTGCTATCTCCTTATGGCTCTTGCCTTCAAATACGTATAGGTTAAAAACCGTACGGTATCCTACAGGCAACCGGCTCAGCATCTGCCCTATCACATCGGGCGGTACATCGCTCATCGGCGGGTCATCCTCTTCAGGCTCATCGGTCAGATCAAAGTCCAGTTTTACGAATTCCTGTCGCTGCTTGCCTCTCAGAAACTTAAGAGACTGGTTAACCATTATCTTTGCCGCCCAGGCTTGCAGGGAGCCTGCTCCGCGATAATCAAAGTCATTTATGTGAGTAAGGATATGAATGAAAGCATCCTGAAATACATCTTTCAGATCCTCCCTGTTGTCAATGTATCGGGAACAGATTCCGGCAAGTCTGTCAGCATAAAGGGAATAGAATTCCCGTGCGGCTGCTTTTTCACCATCCTGCAGCCGTTTTACCAATTGTTGTTCCTGATTATCCTTTATGATCACTTGAGGTTAATAACCCGTGTATTGACCCATAAAAAGAATCGCTCCGGTACTGTTCTCGCTTATTACATACAGGAACGGGTGGTGGGCGACGAATTCGCATCTCCTTGAAGGTCCTGGTATTGCCGAGTCAAACGTGCCAACTACTGTTACGGCTGCGGCTTCAGTTCCCTCTTCATCAAGTTTGATCTTTGCTACCTGTTTCATCTGGCCGATAAAGGGATCAGTATTACAGAAATCACTGAAATCAGCTTTATCGGGATCAAAGGCATCAGGCATACCTAAAGCAGACATTATATCAATAAGATCAATCTTTGTCTCCGTTTCAATACAGGGCAGCTTAATATCAACTGTAGTATTACGCATTTCTAACTTCAGATTCTGCCAGGTCTGAACAGACGGAACTGCGGGTAATGCATTGATGGTTTCCACTTCAGTGACGATGGGTAAGAATATTGTCATGCTGAATGCCCTGTTGCCGTATGGCAGAGAAAGAACCTGGTAACCATCAATAGCAGCATAACTAAATTCTCCACTTTGGTGCATCATGTAGTTTAGCGTAACATCCGGGCTGTTACCTGCATGATAGAACTCTTCTTGAGATGTTCTTTCCTTATCAAACTTATAGGTCCACATACCTTTGAAATAGATGGCATTTAGCAAATAACTGACGGCATCAGGCATAAAGCTGCTCTCATCAAGGACTTTGTCAATCATCTTTTCCGTATGGTCACTGGCCCATTTGTTGATGACATTCATTGTCTGTCCGTCATGGAAATCACGGGTCTCAGGATAGGCATTATAATATGTATTTGCTGTCTTTGCAAACTCCGGTTTAAGCACATACTGCTTATTTACATATATATTGTTTGCTATCATCACCTTGGTGAGTGAATCAAGCGTAGGTATTGAATCCAGCATCTTTTTGCAGAAATTATTGATACCCGCAGCACCGGTATCACCAAATCCCAACACATTGTTTATCTGTGCCTGAGTATTGCCGGCAGCACCGTTGTTAAGCATACCCAGAGCGTATGTGATGCTAATGGGTGATACTATTATGCTCTCGTTTTTCTTTGATTCGTCGGAACTTCTTGAATCAATGATCTGTTTGAACAGGTTAAAAGCAAATGCATTACTGTTATTCACCATCTCCTGCTCAGCAGGGGTAAGTACCAATGTCTTAGCATATCCCGGGTCAACCGGATCGATTATCGGACCAGGTTCATCATAACTGTCCTTAAGGCCGCAACCCGTCACAACCGTCATCATCAATGTAAGGCCGATGACTGCCCATATGTTATTGTGCTTCATATTAATATCCCGTGTATTGACCAATAAAGAAAATAGCGTTGGAGCTCTTTTCACTTATAATATAAATGAACGGGTGGTTGGCGTAGAAATGTTTAATATCAGGGGCTGGCGTGTATGCTGTGTTGATCATACCTATCACAGTGACGGCCGAAGCTTCAGTGCCCTCTTCATCAAGATTTATTGCGGCAACCTGTTTCATCATTCCGATGTAAGTCTCTTTGTCGCAAAAATTGCTGAAATCGGCCTTATCAGGATTGAAAGCATCGGGCATACCCAGAGCTGCCATAATCTCACGCAGTTCAATATCTGTGGAAGTATCAATACGAGGCAGTGCAAGTTGAACAGTGTAAGAATGCCATTTGTTCCTGCAGATTTTAGACCATGTCTTTGCAGATGGCACGGCAGGAAGAGCATTTACATTGTTTTCTCCAACTATGGGCAGTAGTATGGTCATCTGGAATGTTTTATTACCGTAAGGAAGGCGCACAACCTGATATCCGTCAATCTCATCATACTCCAACTCTTCACCAAGATGCATCATGGGGCGGTTGATAAGTTCTTTTGTGTCACCGGCATGATAAAAAGTTTCATCCATTGTACGGTCTTTGTCAAACTTGGTGGTCCATTCACCTTTAAAATATATGGCATTAAGCAGGTAGCTCACGGCATCAGGGTCAAAAGAACTATCATCCAGTATCTTCTTAATCATTTCCTCAGTATGGTCACTGGCCCATTTGTTTATGACATCCAATGTCTTTCCGTCATGAAAATCACGGGTCTCAGGATAGGCGTTGTAATAGGTGTTGGCTATCTTGGTAAATTCAGAGTTAAGTACATAACGTTTATTCATGTAGATGTTGTTTGCTATCATCACTTTAGTAAGAGAATCAAGCTGGGGAGCCCTGTTGAGCATCTTGCGGCAGAAATTATTGATGCCGTCAGCACCGGCATCCCCAAAGCCAAGGACCTTATTTATCTGTTTCTGTGTTTCGCCGGTGGCACCGTTGTTGAGCATGCCCAGAGCATAAGTGATGCTTATGGGTGAAACAATTAAGCTTTTATTTTTCTTTGATTCATCGGCACTTCTTGAATCAATGATCTGTTTGAACAGGTTAAAGGCGAAATCATTGCTATGATCCACCAATTCCATTTCTGCAGGGTTCAGTTCCAGAGCACCGGGATCAACCGGCGTTTCCGGTCCATCAAATTTGTCATCAAGATTACAACCGGTGACTATTGCTGCCATCATTGTCAGGGCAATGGCGACCCTTCTGTTTCTCAGTTTCATATCGATGCAAAATTAAGTTTTTCTGCATCTAAAATCCCGAAAAAACAAAATCTTGCATCGTTAAGTGTGAAAAAAAACAAAATCTCACTTTTCCAGTTTCAGCACTCTGACCGGTTGGTCTGAGCCTACTTCCAGATTGGGGCACACCACCTCACGCCCGGTATCTTTAAAACCGCACTTCTGCATTACGCGGCCCGATGCGGGGTTGCTCGGGAAGAAATCTCCCCAAAGGACTGTAAAGTGCTTTACGTTGAAGCAATAGTCAATGACAAGACACAGAGCCTCTGTGCAGATTCCTTTACTCCAGTACGCTTTGCCAATCCAGTAACCTACCTCACACTGGTCATCAGGTATTTGAAGATTTGATACAGACGCAGGAAGATAGCCCACACAGCCTATAGCCTCTCCTGTTTCCTTGAGCTCAACAGCCCACATTGTAGGTGTATTGAATACGGAGCGTATAATCTGCAGACTTTCCTCAACACTCTTATGAGGCGGCCAGCCGGCACGCGGTCCCACATCAGGATCGCTGGCATATTTAAATAACGCCTCGGCATCACTCTCACGCCACGGGCGCAACAATATTCTATCAGTTTCCATCATTGATATTTTCCACTCAAAATTCTGCTTCTGATACTTTTCACAGCGGGTTTGTAATACTCAATCTCCATTCCTTCAAGGATACGCTTAAGTTCTGCCATCAGTTCCGGATAGAAAGTGCTTATTCGGTACGCAATCTTAATGCATATGGCCTGAATGGCTGGCAGTTCCTCAACATCAACCCCATGCTCCAGACAGAAATCATACAGGTCAGAGCGCAGATCCTCCTCCTTAAATTCAAGCATATCAACAACATTAAGAGACAGCCTACGGACCGATGAACTCTCAGTCTTCAACGCTAAATCAATCAGTTCATCCATCATGGGCTGCAACTGGGTAATTTCCTGAGTAGTAGCCTTGGTAAGTGTCCACAATGCATTCCTGGCCACACGGTAATCAGCATCAAACGCAAACTGCCGCGCAAAACCCACAAAATAACCGCTCTTGCGCACCTCACGGTAAACCGCCTGCGCATCAGCCTCCCCCTGAACGGAACGTATTATCTCACTTGTCAGAATCATACTCTATAGTTTCTTAATTACCTTATGGCACTTGTTTTTATCCTTTCCTGAGAGTTCAGGATGCCAAACGGTACCACCACGCTCTATTGTTGCTACTATCTTGAAACCGGCATAGCGGCAAATTTCACGCATGGCGCGGATTGCCCCGTGGGATTGGTTGAACCATATGTTCCACGGAATACATCTCTTTCCCTTAAGCAGTGGCTCCAGGAAACGGGGCGTATCGCGCATCATTCCATAGACCATGCGGTCAAACAGCAGTTTCATCTGTCCGGGTATGTTGCCCCAGTAACACGGCGCACCCATGATTATGGCATCGGCCTCCTGGAATTTGGCAATCATGCGTTGTGAATCATCCTCACCCAGCACGCACTTGTTCTTAGTGCGACAGACCATACAGCCTAGACAAGGCTTTACGTTCAGGTCATTGGTGTACACCGTTTCAACACTGTCACCCCTATTCTCAGCCTCAACACGCATAATGTCAAGCATCTGCGAGATCAATCCCCTCTTCTTGGGGCTGCCGTTTATAATCAGAATCTTCATACCGACGGAACAATTACATCCAGGGCCGATAAATCCACATAATCTATTCTCTGGCCGTATGTAGCAAGCACGGTGCGGCTCACGGCGTCAAGTTCACTATCCGGCTTCTTGGAGGCCATGGAGCGCATCATTGACATAAGCATACGGTGTGACAGGTTGAGATTGGGATAGTCAATGCAGCCGTGCAGGTGGAAAATCCTACTCTCGTCATATAATTCCGCCGGAATCTGCTGTTTGATATTGCTGCGCAAGCCGGTAACGGTCTCGGGATCCTTGGGGTCAAGCATTCCCACAGTAACAATCACCAGTTCCTGAGCAGCCTTCATTTTGCTGACGGTCTTCTTTAGGCCAGTTACTGTTCCGGCCAGGATTGATCCCATGTAAATCACTTTGTCATAGGCCGATATATCCTTAACATTGCTGTAGTCAACAGCCTCAACACCAGTCAGTTCCGACAGTTTATCGGCATAACGCTTGGTGGAGCCGTATCGGCTGGCATAAACTATAATCTTGCTCTTTTTTTCCATCTCTTAAGCATTGGGAAGAATCCGTACATCATCTGTTTATACTCATCACGCGTCATGGGCTTGGGCATGTTTTTATTGACTTCGTCAACAAATTGTGCACAATGCTCAATCATCTGATCCATAGTCATTTCCTGCAGGAAGTGACCATCGGCGTAACAGTATTTACAGTAATCATAGTTTATGCTGCCGTCAGCATTTGTACCGCAATCCACTTCTTTGGTAAGCGGCATACCGCAACTCTGGCAGAACTGAGGCAGTTGACCGGGCTGAAAAGCCTTGGCTTTTGCCGGGAAAGTAGCCTCGTAAGCCTCAAATCCTGCGGGATCAGTATCGGCCACAAAATAACCGGCCGGCGGGCAGTAAGTACCCTCTCGCCCACTCCAATAGCCCGGGATGAGTTCCTGAGCCAGGAAATATGGCACATCAGACTCTCTGGGTTCTGCGTGATAATGTATCTTTAACTTGCTGGCCAGATCAAAACCCGCATGCTTGTAAAAGTCTATATTTCCCTCCATGCAAAGAAGGCCGATACCCATACTGCGAGCCTTATCCAATGCGTATTGAAGAAGTTTCAGGCCATAGCCCTTGCGCTTGTAATCCGGGTGGATGCTTATGGGTCCGAATGTCCATGATGCAAACTTAGTTCCGTTATCAAGTACAATCTCTGCCTTTGAAAACATTACATGACCTATTATCTTGTCATCCTCTATCATCACATAATCCAGTTCCGGAATGAAATCCGGATTGCTCCTGTATCGGTTAAGCACATAATGCTCCAGACATCCGGGCTTATAAACGTTCCAGAACGCCTCACGCGTAAGGTTCTCCACCTCACGCCAATCCTTTTTCTCTTCTAATCTTATAATCATAAATAAACATTTTAAATCCAAGTAAGTCGACGCCACAGTCCCTCCAGCGGTCCGCGCTCGTGGTTCTTGGACCACAGTTTAAGGATGTTGTACTGGAATACAATCATGCCCAGTCCTACAAGTGCTGACCATAAGGTTCCCAGTGTATTATAGAGGCTGAATCCCCACTCGTAGAACAGCAGGCTGCCCAGAATGGACTGCAGCAGGTAGTTGGTCAGACTCATGCGGCCAAAGAATCCCAGCTTGCCAAACACGTTCCTGAATCCCTTGAAACGATACCAGAGCAGTACTCCAGCTGACATGATGAGTATCAGGATAGCCAGATTCCACATGGGATGCAGCAGGTCATCAAACTTGCCAAACTTTACAAAAGCACCGACTATAACCAGTATGGCCGATACGCACAAAATCAAGCGCCACTTCTTAAGATTATCACCTTCATTGTAAAAAAGGCGTGCACGGCCGATGAGCAATCCAAGGTAGAACAGACCCAAAGTCTGAGTGATGCGTCCGTGGAACCAGAACCAGCCAAGGCTAACTTTTATGCCTATCCGTATGTTCGTGGCGGCCGAGTGCCAGAACGTATCGTGAGCCTGCATAAGCTTGAAGTAGCCCATGTTGACCCATTGGGAGTCGGGATTCCAGCCCACCAGATGAGAATAAATCTCTAACGGCTGAATAAGCAGCAGAATGGTTATCGCCCACAACCACTTATTGTTAAGGTATCCTGCCGGAATGAGTAGCAGGCCCAGAATTGCGTATGTGATCAGGATGTCACCATCGTAGAAGCAGACGTTCAGCAAGCCGAAAAGTGCCAGCAACACCATACGCCAGGCAAAACGAAGTGAAAAGTCCTTACCCTTCTGCTCCTGGTTGTCACGCATGATAAAGAAGCTGAGTCCAAAGAGAACCGCAAAGATTCCGTACATCTTGCCCGAAAGCAATGCCTGCAGTACGCTGAACACTGTCCCGTCACAAGGAAGGGTGTATTTTATCTCTCTGGCGAAAGTGTTGAAATGCTCAACCGAGTGGAATAGAATAATCCCGGCTACAGCAAGCCCTCGCAGGGCATCGGCCACCTCTATGCGGCTGTTTTTAAGTCCTGTTGTCTTGTACATATCCTAGTCAGTAATTGATTAATTCAGAATCTGCGTGAATGTTTGCAATACTCCTCATACTCACTGCCAAAATCGCGGCGCAGGCGTTTCTCCTCACTCAGAACCTGCACGAACATGATGCAAAAGAATGCCGCCCAAACCACAACTGCCTGCCAGCTCCAAAGCCATACGGCAGCACCGGCCAGGTAAGTCAGAGTACCTGTGAGCATGGGATTGCGGTTAATCCTGTATGGACCTGCAACCATCAAATGCTGTGTGCGCGGAGCAACCTCATGCCCAAAAGCGTCCATGGGATTACCCTTACCCTGACGCTTCATGTAAACGATTGTCCATACGCTCAGCGACAGGCCGCCAATCATCAGAACACCTGTAATTGATGCTCTTAAAGCTCCGATATGCTCCAAAGCCGGCATACCCGTAGCAAGCCACATCACCGCGGGCATCAACCCCACAAACAACACTCCTCCGAGCAGGTAGCCCAGAATCTCTCTTAAAGTTTTCATGGTGCTAAGATATCACTTTTTTTCACCAAAAACGCACCAGCGGATGAACGGAATCCTGTGCAATGCTTCATAGATTGCAGGAGACAGGGCGAACACAGCAATGGTAAGGATTATATACATTGCAACAGGAGGCAGGTCTGTATGCATTTTCATCTGATAGCCCAGAGCTGCAATAACCAGATAGTGAACAATATAGAGACCGTAACTGCTGCGGGTCATATATTGCGAGAATGTGTTGGTGCAATCGTAACGGGCGTTGAACCAGCCCATCATGGACAGACACATCAACCAGCCATAGAGGCAGTTCATGGGGCTGCACAGATACTGCGGTGATGTATTGTTCTCTCCCCATGTGGTTATAATCAGAATGACGCCGGCAATTACAGCGCATATCATCAGCGGAATCCAGGCTTTCTTAACCTTCTCCTGAACCTCATCATGCGAGAATACAAAGTAACCCATCAGGAATACAACAAAGTAGAATACGGGCTTGTACAGGTTGAGCAGACCATCAGCCGAATCCTCACGCGGGTTCATGATCAATGTATGCTCTGCAGCCCAATAAAGTATTCCCAGCAGTACAATTACAACTATCCCACTCTTTCCGCAAAGGCTCCACAGTTTATCCTTTCCGTCAAGTTTACGAACAATCAAGAACAAAAGTGAGAACAGCCACAGATCCTGCGCAAACCACAGCGGACCGGTACCTGAAATAGCAAAAATCAAGTACTTGGCCACTAACGGCATATCCTTGAATACAATCTCGCCAGCAGTAACCGTATTGAAATAGCCCACCATCCAATGGAACACAAAAAGGCCTAAAGTACTGGGCACAAGCAGTTTAAGAGTGCGAGAGCGGAACCACTCCTTACCGGTTTTGCGTTGCAGTGAATATCGAGTGCTCATACCTGCCAGCAGGAAAAGCAGCGGCATGAACCAGGGATAGAGTATGTACATTACAACGTCCTGATACTGCTGCACCTCAGGGAACTCCCCAAAGCCGCCAATACCGCCAAACACACCCTTGTTGTTGTAGAAATAGATCACATGATAAAACAATACCAGCAGCACTGTAGCCCAGCGCAGATTGTCGATCCAATGTTTCCTCATTTTGTAAGCCCTCCCATGGCTAAAAATTGTTTTAACGAAGGTACATTATTTGCAATTCAGTTGCACTCTTTTTTTTAGTAAATTCGCAAAAAAAATAGAGGAATGCTGTTCTACACATACGGAGGGGCCGATAAACCCACGCTGCTGCTGATTCCGGGACTTGGAGTCTCACATGAGATTTTTCTCCCGCTCATTGAACTGCTAAAGAATAAGTTCAGCATCACAACAGTTGATAATGACGGCTTCCTGCTGGGTCAGACATCTGAGTTTACATCGGTCGATGACCTGGCCGTGCAGATAATAAAATATGTACAGGGGAACCTTGGCGGCAAGCTGGATACCGCATACGGTCTATCACTTGGCGGCAAAATACTGTCACGCATTTTGGAACGTAACGAGATTGGCATCGGCCACGCAATAATGGACGCAGCCCCGCTGCTCCCCCTGCCCCGCTGGAGCGTTGATCCGCTGCGCTACTACCAGAGTTTCAACGTCTGGACCTGCTACCACTGGACCGGATTCTGGCGCTTTGTCTTCCACTCACATTATTATGATGTATTGCTGGATGAGTGTAAGAAAGTATGGCCATACGGTAAGGGCAAGGCAGTTCGCGACGGTTACAAATCAGTCTATACCACCAAGTTGGAGAGCATATCGGGAAACGACATACACTTCTGGTACGGCTCAAAGGAGGCATTTGTGGCAAAGCCTCAGGTAGAGCATCTGCTCAAACTCCACCCAGACACGCATGTGGAGGTATTCCCCAAGATGAACCACGGCCAGTTCCTTGTGGATCATCCCGATGAAGTTGCAAAACGTATAATTACAATAAGTCATGGCAAGTAGTACAGACATAGTACAATACATCGTAGACCAGTGCTCAGGCGCGGGCCGAATTGACGCAAAGAAGATGATGGGAGACTATTGCATATACTGCGACGGTATCCTGTTCGGTCTGATTTGTGACAACAACCTGTTTATCAAGCCGACCGATGCCGGCCGCGCAGTGTTGAAAGATGTAATTATGCGCTCACCCTACCCGGGCGCAAAGGAGCATTTCTTTATCGATGACCTTGATGACAACGACTATCTTGCCCAACTCATCAAAGTGACTCTACCAAATCTGCCTGCACCCAAACCCAAGAAGAAAAAACAAACTCCCTAGTTAGCCAGTAATAATTCTCTAGTTAGCCAGTAAAAAATGAAAAATACATTGATGATACTTTTGATTCCGTTTTTGGGAACCGCGCTGGGATCGGCGTTCGTGTTCTTTATGCGGAAAGAGATGCCCGCTTTGCTTCAGAAGATCCTGCTTGGTTTTGCATCGGGCGTAATGGTGGCCGCATCATTCTGGTCACTGATTGTTCCGGGAATGGAGATGGGCGGCATTAAGCCTTCTACAATAGGTCTGCTGTCAGGTTTTGCTTTCCTGCTGCTGATTGACTATGTAACCCCGCATTTGCACGCCACAGGTAAAGCCGAGGGGCCCAGAAGCCGTCTGTCCAAGACAGCAATGCTAGCCTTAGCCGTTACCATTCATAACTTCCCTGAGGGTATGGCAGTAGGCGTTGGCCTGGCCGGAGCAATGAGCAGCAGCGTCAATATGACCGGAACCGCAGCACTGGCCCTTGCTCTGGGTATTGCAATACAGAACATCCCCGAGGGCGCAATCATCTCAATGCCCCTGCGCGCCGCCGGTAACAGCCGCCTCAAATCATTCTGGATAGGTGCCCTAAGCGGAATCGTTGAGCCCATCGGAGCCATCCTGGTCATTTTCCTGGCATCGTTCTTTACCCCCATCATGCCGTTCATGCTCACATTCGCAGCCGGCGCCATGCTCTACGTCGTAGTAGAGGAGCTCATCCCCGAGGCCTCCGAAGGCGAGCACTCCAACATCGGCACCATCGGCTTTGCCCTAGGTTTCGCCCTAATGATGGTCCTGGACGTGGTTCTCGGCTAAAAACGTGCAATTGGGGACAGACCCCTTTTGCTCGTTTTGACAAAATGTGCAAAAGGGGTCTGTCCCCAATTGCACATTCAATCGTTTTGCGAAGTTGAGTGTATGCAGTAATGAAGCGCTTCAAAAAACCGTTTTGTTCAATAGACTCTTAAAAACAGAAAAATGAAAAGAAGCATAATTACCGCAGTAGTTCTGGTACTGACTTCACTGACGCTACATGCTCAGAAAGCCGATGCAACACCACAACCAATAGAATCATTCGTAAAAATCAAGTATGATCCGGAATGGTACGCCACACAAGCAGAACTTTGGCACAAAGTGGCGCTGAATAATCCGTCCAATGATGATGCATGGATAAACTGGTTCCGCGCCACCCGATACAACATGATCCTGTCAGACGGTTTTGACAACATCGATGATACAAAACTTGCAGAGATTGCTCAAACTGTAAGAAAACAACGTCCTGACAGCTATGCCAGATACATACTGGACTATTTCTGCACGATGTGGATTAATAGCTCTGAGGAGTATGAAGACAATATGGCCAAGGCCATCAGTATGAGACCTGACAACCGGATTCTCTTTCCCGACTACGTGGTTTATCTGCTCAAAAACGGAAACCTGAAACAGATGAATGACATCCTGAAAACGTGGTACAATATCGGTGAATACTCCTATAGCTTGCTCAACTATGCCTATAATGAAATGGCAGGAATGCAGCAGAACGGTATCATATTCGTAAACGGTGATACTCCTACCTATTCCAAATTACTGGTCAAATACGGCAAAGATCTGTTCCCTGACATAACTGTCATTTGTATGTCTCTTCTGGCTACACCAGAATACAGAAGTACTGTCAGCAATGAGCTTGGAATAAGCCCTATCCCGGAGCCTGACTACCAGAATTACGACAAATGGACCGATGATGCTGTAATGCATATTATCCGTGAATGCAAACGTCCCTGCTATTTCTCAACGGTAATACCCAATCTCCCCTCATTTCAGGATAAGCTCTACTCAGAGGGACTGGTCTATAAATACAGCGACAAGAAGTATGACAATCTTGCCATAAAAAAGAAAAACTATGAAAAGCAATACCTGCTCGATTACCTCTATGAGCAGTTCACACCGGAGACCTATGAAGCATCGGCTTATAAGTTGAACCTGAACTATATCCCCTGCTTCAAATCCCTTTTGGACTACTATAAGGAGAGCGGACAGAAACAGAAATACGCAGAACTCTATGGCCTTATGAGACTCATTGTTTATAAGACCGACGGAATATCTGATGACACACGTAAGTACTACCTCGATGAGATTGACCGCTGAGCAGTTCCGCGCCCTATACCTTGAGCACGGCCGACGTGCCCAAGGTTTCTTCATGCGCATGATGGGCTACGATGTCCAGCTGGCGCGCGATATGGTCCAGGACCTGTTCACACGTATCTGGGAGCATCGGGACACATTCAGGGCCAATGCCTCATTCACCACATGGATGTTCTCAATCGCCTACAACATGTGCAAGAACGAGTATCGGCACAGAGAGATAGTACAGACCTATCAGGAGCATATCATAAACACCACGACCAATATCGTATCCGATACCGACACATTGGAACAGCAGCAGCGCCGTCAGATGCTCCAGGAGGCCATAAACGCCCTGCCCGATAACCAGAAACCCCTATTCTTGCTGCGTTACGATGAGGAACTCACCATACCCGAGATTGCACGCATCACGATGCTGCCAGAGGGAACGGTAAAGACGCGCCTGCTTACAGCACTTAAGAGCGTGAAGGAATCAATGAATAAGTATAATCTGTAAATGATATAACAATGGAAAAGGATCAGTTGAAAGACCTTGAAAATGAAAGTCAGGAGTTGTTGGATTTGCTAAAGGAAACCCGCGACATTGAGAACAGCGCCCTGGAACTGCCTGCAATTGATGAGATAACCGGAAATCGTAAACAGAGCATTACACTGCATCGCGTATCAGCCTGGTGGGTAGCCGCAGCCCTTGCTACCGGAGTAATCATAGGTAATCTTGCACCCCGTGCAACAGATATCAGTAACGGTTCAGATTACACTTCAACATATTACGCCGACACCTGCCGCAGCCTTGCCGACGGAGACATCAACTTCGCTCTCCTAATCACCCACCTGTAAAATGTGCAAAAGGGGACTGTCCCCAATTGCATCATTTTGAGAGGCGTATCCAGAGGCGCCACATTAGCCAGCCCCAGGCCAGAAACAGGACGTAGAAGACCCACTTGGGAACGGAGGTCTGATATGCACCGTCAGGATCGATCTCCTGGTATTGGTCTGCGGGAATATCAGCATAATAATAGGCGCCGGCACCGAAGTCATACTCCGGGACAAGGCCTTTTTGAGCCAGGATTATGTATAGGGCCAAAACAAGGGTGATTACAACCACAGCGATTGTAATTACCCTGTATATTTTACCCTTGCGTGACATTATTTGAATGTATCAAGCACGGGCACCTGGAACAGCACGCCTGACAGCAGCAGCCATACAGCCAACAACGTAAGAACAATGTTGAACACCTGGCCAACAACATAGAGCCACAGTACCCTGCCACCCTGCATCTGCTTAGCCAACTGCTTGAAATTGGTATCAAGACCTATGCTTGTGAAAGCAAGCACAAATGCCCAGTTCTTGTACTGATCAAGCACGCTGTTGATGGCTTTGACCTGAGCACCGCCAGCCAGCGGCTGAACAATGAACGATGCCACCAGAGATGCTACAAAGAAACCGATGATAAACTTGGGGAAACGGTTCCAGATCTCACTTGCACCTACGCTCTTGCCGGCAGTGCGGTCCACGCGGGTTGCAAAGAATATGGCAACGAAGAATGCAATGAAGCCTATCAGAATGTTCTGGATTGACTTTACAAGCACTGCAGCCTGCTCAGCCTCAGCACCAAGAGCATTACCGGCCAGAACAACAGCACCGGTAGAATCAACAGTTCCGCCTATCAGCGCACCGCCCATAAGCTCATTCATACCGCACGCACGGATAATCATCGGCTCAAACACCATCATCAGAATTGTAAATATAATTGAGATTGAAATAGCCAGTGAAAGGTCCTCCTTCTTGGCCCTTGCAGCTGCACCGGTTGCAATTGCGGCACTTGTACCGCAAACCGATGTAGCTGCTGCCATAGTGATTACCAAAGGCTTGTTGCCAATCTTGAGCACACGGGTTCCGAACCACCACATGAATATGATTACAATAGGAGTCACAATCCAAGCAATGCCCAAGCCGTACAGACCGAACTTGGCTATGTTGCTGAACAGAACCGAGAAACCCATTATAACCAGACCGGTCTTGATGTAATACTCAGTCCTGATGGCGGGCTTCAACCACTCAGGTGTACCTACCGTATTTGATATGAGCAATCCTATCAGTAGAGCCCAGAATGCCCACTCCAGATATCTGTTAAGGGTGAATTCTGCACTTACCAGACGCACAAATATGGCTATTATGAACAGAGCCAGAAATGCCGGAATGTATTTGCTAACCTTCTCACCTTGCAATTTAATGCCAATGGTAAAAAGTGTACCCAGAACAAGCACTGTAACAATGAGTTTGCGCCAGAACACCCATTGTCCAAACTGAGTTCCCAAAGCAACAGCCTTAGTGGCACCCTCCTCACCCCATGACCAGGTGCTGAACTTCATTGCCGAGAAATCAAACCAGCCGGTAAGTACTGCCAAAGCGCCTACTGCAATGATAATGAATCCAATCCACACTGCCAGCCAGTCCTCCTGCCTCAAAAGATTTCCTCTCTTAGATTCTCCCATAAGATTCCTTTTTAGAATTAGTAATAGTTCCCGCAAAGATAATTAAAAAAGGAAGGGGCTTACCCGTTCATACAAAAAATGGCCGCCCCAAGGCGACCATAAAACGTCCGTTAGGAAACTAAAAGGAGGTGGGTAACACCCATCCATACAAAAATAGGCCGCCTCAAGGCGACCTATTTTGTATAGGATGGGTAAGCTTACCACATCGCGCCGCTACGACCTAGGTACCTTTGCTGCCGTCAAGCCCTGGAGGGTTGGAAGGGAGCTGGCCGTGTAGGACTTACCCGATGCAAAGATACTGCTATTTTTGGCAACTGCAATCCTCTTTTAAAAGAATTCGCTAAATTTGCATCTTTGTATGGAGGAACAGAGAGAAAACAAAGTAATCAGAATAAACCTGATGCAAGTGTCCATGACGCTTGGAACCTATCTTGGTTTATATATTACGCTGGTTTACGCCATCACCGCGCTTTCAGTCAAATACATGGCCCTGTCACTTTTTGCCGTGTCCCTTATGCTTGGAATACCGGTAATAGCTTTTTTCCTGATCAAGCGTTTCCGTGACGCCAACTGCAAGCCGTTCTTTCCATTCCCCGTATCATGGATAATTTCTATCCTCACTTTCCTTTTTGCCACAATGCTGTCATGCATGGCAGCTTATCTCTATCTGCGCTTTATTGATAACGGAGCGCTTGCAGCAGGCATAATGGAAAGACTCAATGCGTATATGCTCGCCACGGAGTCCGCAACACAGAGCATGACTGATCCTGCCCAGATTGAACGGTACAATGCTACAATGGAACTGTTCAAGCAGACCGTCACATGGTTCTGTTCACTCCCGGCATCAGGCATGACCAAACAATTGGTACAGAGTTCACTTATGTGGGGCAACATACTGTCACTCATAATAGCTATAATTACCGCAAAACGAATCAGACTGAATTAATATGGACCTTTCAATCATAGTACCGCTTCTTAATGAGGCCGAATCCATTCCGGAGCTTTACGCCTGGATATCGAGAGTCATGACCGCAAACAATTTCAGTTATGAGGTTATTTTTGTCGATGACGGCAGCACCGATGATTCATGGAAGATAATTGAAGGACTCAGAGCCGATAATCCAGAAATCGTAAAGGGCATAAAGTTCCGCCGTAACTACGGCAAGTCCCCTGCCCTGTTCTGCGGATTTGATATGGCTCAGGGCGATATAGTAGTCACTATGGATGCTGACCTTCAGGACAGCCCTGAAGAGGTTCCTGAGATGGTACGCATGATACGTGAGAATGGGTTTGACCTTGTATCGGGCTGGAAGAAAAAACGCTATGACGGTACATTAAGCAAGAACATACCCTCCAAGATATACAACTGGACCGCCCGCAAGGTTACGGGCCTCAAGTTGCATGATATGAACTGCGGCCTCAAAGCATACCGCCGTGATGTAGTAAAGAACATTGAGGTGTATGGTGAGATGCACCGCTACATCCCCTTCCTGGCCAAGAATGCAGGATTCGGAAAGATAGGTGAGAAAGTTGTTCACCATCAGGCACGCAAATACGGCAAGACCAAGTTCGGACTGGACCGCTTTGTAAACGGTTACCTGGACCTTATGTCGTTATGGTTCCTGAACCGTTTTGGCAAGCAGCCAATGCATTTCTTTGGTCTATGGGGCTCAATCATGTTCATAATCTGTTTCATTGCAATCATAATAATAGGAGTGAACAAGTTGGTTTGCCTGGCTCATGGCATTCACGGTAACCTCATTACTGACAACCCCTATTTCTACATAGCCCTGACAGGTATGATCATGGGTACGCTCATGTTCCTGTCAGGATTCGTAGCGGAACTGATAAGCCGCAGTTCACAGAACCGCAACGATTACAAAATTGAAAAGGAGCTTAAATAACAGGCAATCCTTATGTTGATAATAGAATTAATACTTCTCTCTATAGCTTTGGCTATGGACTGCTTTACCGTGTCTATCACATGCGGGCTTATACAGCGCCGTCTTGTTACCAAGACCATGCTCATAACCGCACTTATGTTCGGTCTGTTCCAAGGCCTGATGCCGCTTATAGGCTGGGTTGGCATGAGTTTCTTCAGCGATGCCCTTGAGCGCTGGGATCATTGGATTGCCTTTGGCCTGCTCGTTTTTTTGGGAATCAGAATGATTCTGGGAAGTCTCAAATCTGATGAAAAAGAAAAGTCTTTTGACCCCACAAAGTTCTCTACAACCCTTACAATGGCAATTGCCACAAGCATAGACGCTCTTGCCATTGGCCTTTCTTTTGGATGTACCGGATATACGACTTTATCAAGTATCATTTTACCCATAATCATTATTGCTGCCGGATCATTCCTGTTTTCAGTATTCGGGTTTGTGATTGGTGCTTATGTAGGCAAAAAGATTGGTTTCCCTGTTGAAATTCTTGCCGGTATTATTCTCATTGTTATAGGAACAAAGATACTCATTGAACATCTGGCTGCGTGATGAAAAAGTGGCACTACCCTTTCCTGGCATTCCTTATTATTGGAACGATACTGATCCTTTCCAAGAGCAAGCAAGCGGCGAATCCTGAGTATCGGACAACCCAAGGGATGGTGTTCGGCACCCGCTACAACATAACCTACCTCCACAATGCTGATCTGAAACCGGACATTGAGCACACCCTGGCTCTAGTAGACAGCGCTCTATCCATGTTCAATCCGGAGTCAACCATATCAGCAGTAAACAACTCTGAGAGCATACAGGTGACAGATACCATGTTCCTCAAAGTCTATCGCCGTGCAATGGAGATATCAGATTGGACAGGCGGTGCGTTCGATATTACCGTAGCCCCCGCAGTGAATGCATGGGGATTCGGGTTCAAGCATGCTGAGAGCATAAAGCAGACAACCATTGACAGCCTGATTGAGATAACAGGCTACAGAAAGATACATGAACAGAACGGACTCATAACTAAGGAAGACGCACGCATCATGCTGGACTGCAGCGCCATAGCCAAAGGATTCGGAAGTGATATGGTAGCTGCTTTGTTACGTTCCAAAGGCATCAATGACTATATGGTTGAGATAGGAGGTGAAATAGTTCTGAGCGGCCATAACCCCAAAGGCAAGAACTGGAACATAGGCATAAGCAAGCCTGTTGATGACTCCCTGTCCGTAAACAATGAGTTACAGACAGTCATATCTGTTACAGATATAGCAATGGCCACATCAGGCAACTACAGGAATTTCTATGTCAAGGACGGCCGCAAATACGCCCACACTATCAATCCGCACACCTGCACTCCCGTAAGCCACAACCTGCTCTCAGCCACAGTCTTTGCTGCTGATTGCGCCACCGCCGACGCCCTGGCCACCTCAATGATGGTGATGGGACTGGACAGTGCCCAGGCACTCTGCACCCGCCACCCAGAGATCCAGGCCTATTTCATTTATCAGGCCGACGACGGTACTCTCAGCACCACCGCAACCCCGGGACTGGGATTGTAAATGTCATTTACGTTTCCAGTATCTGCTTTCAACGGTAACGCCCACATTCAGAGACCAGGCCGGCCCCAGTTCCTTGAATCCTGATCTGGCAGCCAGAACATTCAGCCTAACCATATTCTCAGTCAGATGCCAGTCGTTGTAAACTCTTTTGTACTTGAATCCGAATGAGAGACCGGCGGTCAACCTGTTACAAGCGCCTATTGAACTGTTTATGATATCGCCTTTCTCATTCTTCTGACCTGTATTCTGGATAAGTGTAGTAGTTCCTACTCCCACCATAGGAGCTACAGAAATGTATTTAGTATCTACAACGTCATATCCTACTTTGATGAGAAACTTGTCAGATCTGCCGGTTTCACCTTTACGCCATTGATACTGTTTATCGGCATCATAATAGAAGCTGTCTGTCTTAAGCCCGCCACACCATGACCATGTATAACTGATATCACTCTTAAACCTTCCATAATTCAGATAGACTAAAGCCTGTACTCCATTCAAGGGCTTGTATGCCACAGAAACAGGTTCAAAATAATACTCAAAATCATACATCAGGCTTAACCCTATTTGCGATTGCGGCACCAGGAGCGGCAATGTGTTACGGGGAGGATTCTCCTTTACGGTCTCAAGTTGACGGCGGATCTGCTCTTCATACCTTGCAATAGCGGCCGTATCTTTACCATAATCTGTTTCAACATCAAAAGTCTCTGTAGTAGTATTCAGGAGCTTTCTGTAATATGAATTAGTCTCGAAACTGACACTGTCTGAATTCAACGCGTTCTGGCACTGTCTTCTCAAAACCTCTATCAGGTCAAACTCCGCCTGATTGTAGCGCAATGACCAATCAGGTGATTTGTCGGGATCATACCATGATAATGATTTGTACATATACAGGTCCATCTTATGTGAAATGAAACGTGTATTGCCAGACCTGACAACAGTATCAGTATTATGAATCTCCCATTCCAGAAAAGAAACAGGTTTGTCACTTTCTCTGGTATGTCTTGTCTGGAACATGTCCAACGTCAATGGCCCGTCCTTCCAATACACTTTCTGATCCTCAATATTCTGGCTATTTAGCGGCAAAGACACCATTGCCGTCATCATAAAAACAAATATCTTACGCATAATGAATCTTTATCTTGATTTCAAAAAATATCCGTCCAATCCTAATGAAACGCCCAGATAGACAGACCACAAATCACCTATACCGCAGAAATGGTCATACGCTCCATACAGATTGAATCTCAGTATAATATCATATGGAGCTTCACCCTCATTAAAATGAAATAACTTGAGATCTGTTTTAAGACCGGCCTGTAATCTGAGCCCCGATATCTCGCTGTGTTCATATTGTCCTTTATGGTCAGCCTTCTCTATCTCCGTCTCCTGTGACAATCCGGTCCCTCCTATACCCACATAAGGTATAAGCCTGTATTTAGGCTTATTGACAACCAAGCGACCTATATTGAGATTGGCATGATAATGACTTATCCTTTCACCTTTACGCCAGTCATAATTGAATTTGGAGTCATGATAGAAGTTTGAGGCTTTAAGCTCAGGCGACCACCCGCAACCCATATCCACATCAAAAAACATATCTTTTATCCTAAAGTCATAAGTCATGCCGAATCCATTGAAAGCCCCCATCTTTTCTGATGAAGAGCCCAGCATTGCATGGAACTCATATGACCAGAACACACCCAAGCCCCAGATTACATCACCTTCCACCGGAATAGAAGGCTCCAGGGTATTAACCTCTTCAAGTTCTTTCCTTACCTCATCTTCATAACGTTTTATGACCGCCGTATCTCGACCGCCGTCACTCTCCATCTCAAGCGCCTCGGATTTGCTTATAAAGAGACGATGATAATAATTATTGTTATCATAACGCACAGTTGAGGATAACCCGTTCAATTCAAGTTCCCTTTTCTTGGCATAAATATGTGCAAGATCAAAAATAATCTGATTATAACGCAGTTGCCACTCATCTGCTTTATCAGGATCATACCAGGAGAGCAGATTATCCACATATACATTTATAGTCCTATACGTATATCTTACGTTTCCTGATTTTCTCTTCTCATAGTCATAATATGTAAAAATACTTACCTCAGAAGTCTGTTTAGAATCATCAGGAACATGTCTTGGTTGGAAATCAGCCCAAGTGAGAGGGCCTTCACTCCAAAACTTTGCAGCGGCAACCGGATTATCCTGATCCTGACAGAATACCGGAACTGAAATCAAAGAGAAAAACAGAAGAATTAATAAAGACTTTTTCATTTTTACAATGCAAACTATTATTTAACCATGTATCTCAACTATTGACATGGCGAAGTTACGATTTAATTCATCCCAAACCTATAAAAAAGCGTTGCAAAACCGTTGCAGTTTATAAAAAATAAAAAAGAACGGTGCCGTTCTGTACCCTTTATCAAATAAGGCACAAAACAGCACCGTTCCTTTTATGCTGCTGTTACTTGTACATGAAACGGCGGATGCTGCCCTTGGGAGTCTTAGAGAATGGCTCAAAGCGGAGCTCAAAACCGTTCACCGTTGAGTATGCGGGCAGTTTTGAGTTGAGCAGCGTAATATTCTGCTTCATTATTGCATCCAGTGCATCGGCATTGATACCGGCCTTGTCAAGTGCATCCATGTTAGGAACGATCAGGGCGATGATGCGGTTTTCACGCTGCAGAACGATTGACTCTGCTACGTAAGGAAGCTCATTCAGTATAACCTCTATCTCCTCAGGGTATACGTTCTGACCATTGTCAGCCAGTATCATGTTCTTGCTGCGGCCCAGCAGGAATACGTTGCGGTTCTTGTCAATGGTACCCATATCGCCGGTACGGAACCAGCCGTCCTGAAGCACCTGTGCGGTAGCCTCGGGGTTCTTGTAGTAGCCCTTGAACACTACATCGCCCTTTACTGACAGTTCTCCTGCAATATTCTCAGGATCAGGAGAATCAATCTTAATCTCCATGATCTCAGGCAGATACTCGCCACATGACTTGGGGATGTACTTGCCCAGCTTGCCGTATGAAACGATAGGAGCCAGCTCTGTCAGACCGTAACCGGTTATAAAGGGGAGCTGCAGTTTGTAAACCAGCAGGGACTCAACTTCTGACGGGATAGCGGCGCCGCCTGTTGCAAACACCTCAATGTTGCCGCCCATGGCGTTGATGAGCTTGTCATGCAGCATCTTGCAGTATTCCGGATTATCTTTGTAGTTATCCAGTTTGGCCTTGCCCTCAGGGCTGTGAATCTCCTCGCCCAGTACAAACTCTGCGAACTTGACAAAAATAAGTGGCACACCGTAGAAAATGCGGGGCTTGACCTCCTGGAGAGCGGCCTGAACGTTTGCGGGGATAGGCGGAATACCCAGAACGGTTACGTGCATGCCCATGGTCATAGGGATAACCACATCGCATGTAAGACCAAAGCTATGTGCATGAGGCAGCAGACTCAGATAGTTCTCACGCGGATAGAACGGAAATCCCGGACGGATACCCTGCACATTGGCGGTATAGTTGCGGTATGTGAGCATTACTCCCTTGGGGTTGCCTGTTGAACCTGAAGTATAAAGGATAGCGCATACATCATCCAGATCAGGATTGCATACGGTGAAATCAGCAGGCTTGAGACCGGCCGGATATTGGGCGGCAAAGAGATTCTGTGCATTGGCATAGAGTTCACCCACACCGTTGCGGCTGGCCAGGACCTCACCTGTGGCGCAGTCAATTGCGCACAGTACCTGAGGCATCTCATTAAAGTTCATCTCATCAAAAGCACGCTTCTCAGTATAGAGAATCTTGCTGTCAGAGTGTATTACCAAACGCTGGGTATCAGTTGGGGTAAATGCGTTGTACAGATGTACTGCCACATAACCCTTGCTCACGGCAGCCATAAAGACCGATGCTCCCAGTGCGCAGCTCTTGGTGTTGATGGCTATCTTGTCACCGGGCTTGAGACCGGCTTTCTTCCAGATAATATCTAAGGTATAAATACGCTCTGCGAGTTCGCGGTATGTGATGGTTGTCTTTCGGAAATCACTCAGCGCCGGACGGTCCCAGCAATCTTTTACTGCTCCCTCAAAGAGACGAATGAAATTGTCAATTTTCAACATTAGGAATAAGGTTTTAGTTTTTTGTGCCGCTAAGGTAAGACAATGATTCAATTATACGGGCAATAATACCTTATTTGTGGCCAAATTCATTCTCCCGTTGGTGAATTGCCGTATTCATTTTGATTATTTGTTATATTTGTAGCCAATGCTGCGTAAGCAGTGTACCAGCTTGGCCAGCCTTTTGACTATTATATGAGACTATGAATATGAAAAGGATAATCTTTGTAGCAATTGTAACATTGCTTTCAGTTTTCAGTTGGGGCCAACGTTACTGCAACCCGCTTCCCATGGTTATCGGCCAGGGCGGAAACGCATCGGGCGATGTATCAGTGTTCCGAGAGGGTGACACCTATTACATGTTCTGCACCGGCGGTGGTGCATGGACATCGGACAATATGCTTGACTGGTCATTCACTCCCGTGCGTAACGTTCCGGTTGCGCCCGATGTAGTCAAATACCGCGGCAAGTTCTATATGTCAGGCAACGACTGCCCGCTCTATGTTGCTGATAATCCGCTCGGTCCGTACGAGGTGCTGGGCGATTGGGAGAACACTCCCGATGTCGAGGGCGGCTGGAACGGCGCGTTTGACATGCACATTTTCATAGACAATGACAAGCCCTATCTGCTCTACTCAGGACGCGGAATCAGCGGAATTTTCATTGTGCCGCTGGATCCCGATCAGCCGAACCGTTTTGCCGATAAGCCCACGCATCTGTTCGGATTTGACAGCAGCCACACCTGGGAGCGTTACGGTGAGATGAATGAGTACACCGGCGTGGCCTGGATCGAGGGACCCTGGCTATTCAAGTATAAGGGCACCTATTATCTGCAGTATTCGGCATCGGGAACCCAGTGGAAAACCTACGCCGAGGGCTACTATACAGCCAAGAACATAATGGGACCGTACAAGTATGCGGGCAATAATCCGCTGCTGCGCAAGACTGACGGACTTGTTACAGGAACCGCGCACGGCAGCGTTGTAGAGGGTCCTGACGGCGGTTTGTGGCAGTTCTATACAATCGTGCTCTCCAATCCTCCCGGCGGCCGTCGCATCGGAATGGACCGTATAAACGTTGACAAGAAGGGCCAGTGGTCAGTAACCATTACCGATACCCCGCAGCCTGCCCCGGGAGCAAGCGGCACAAGAGCATCAATTCCTGTTACTATAAACAAGATGAATGCCATGAACGCCTTGTCCAGCTTCTCATCGCAGCAGCCGGGCCGATATGCGTCATACGCTGTAGATAACTCCAGCGGCACTGTATGGGAACCGGAACCTACAGATGAAACACCGTCCATAACCATTGAACTTTCACCTGCCACACGTTTCGATGAGGTTCAGCTGTTTGATGTGGATGGCGTCAGGATTATGTTCGGAGGTGGAGGACGCCGTGGTTTTGGCCGTGGTGCAGGCGCCCAGGAGATTTACAAGTACAAGATTGAAGTCTCAATGGACGGCGAGAACTGGAAGACAGCGCTTGACCGCACTGACAACACAGTTCAGAAGAACACCATCTTTGAGGAGTTCGCACCCGTAGAGTGCCGGTTCATACGTCTCACCGTAACCGATTGGCCCAAGCCGCAGCCCCTAAGCGTGATAGAATTCACTGCATTCGGACTGCCATCATCAACACAGCCGGCCCGCGTAGCAATCCCGCACTTCTGATCACTTCGCCAAAGTGTCCCACGCGCATCGGCCCTGTGGGTCTCCTGGGCGCACTCGGTGTGGGACATGGGCTCATAATGAACTAGTGTCCCACACGCACCGGGCCCAGAATACGCTCTGACGCGGGTGTGTGCGGGACACTTTGGCGGAGTGCACAAAAAGGATCAATAGTTCTCCTTGTGAACCTCGAAGTATGCCTGAGGATGCTGGCAAACCGGGCAGATCTGCGGAGCCTTGGTGCCCACTACGATGTGACCGCAGTTGCGGCATTCCCAAACCTTAACCTCTGATTTCTCAAATACCTTGGCTGTCTCAACGTTCTTGAGCAGAGCGCGGTAACGCTCCTCGTGCTGCTTCTCGATGGCGGCAACCATACGGAAACGTGCGGCCAGTACGGGGAATCCCTCCTGCTCAGCAGTCTTGGCAAAGCCTTCGTACATATCGGTCCACTCGTAATTCTCACCGTCAGCGGCGGCACCTAAGTTCTGTGCTGTATCGCCGATGCCCTCCAGCTCCTTGAACCAGAGTTTGGCGTGCTCCTTCTCATTGTTTGCTGTCTCCTCAAAGATTGCAGCTATCTGCTCAAAGCCCTCTTTCTTGGCCTTTGATGCAAAATAGGTATACTTGTTACGTGCCATTGACTCTCCGGCAAATGCTGCCTCCAGATTCTTCTCAGTCTGGGTTCCTGCGTACTTGTTACTCATAGTCGTTTTTTTGTTGGTTAATGAAATCGATAGAACACAAACATATAAAAAACCTGAGACAAAAGCTTTCATAACGCGACAAAAATGTAAATTTGACGATTACAAATAGTCTTAACTAATATTTTATCCTATGTGTCCAATAATTATCCACAGGAAAGCATTCACTATCAGCCTGCTCCTGTTTGCAGCATGTCAACTTCAGCTGTCAGCAAAGAAACACGAGAATCTAAAGAACTGGAATGAAGGTCCTCTTACATGGGCCGATTACCACGAGGCAGAGTTGTCGCCTCTGGTGAGCGACTTCGCCCCTTCGGTATTCCAGTTTAATGCCTCCAAAAAGAGAGTCAGAATCCAGAATTATAAGTTTGTCTATTATCAGGTGGACGCTTCACTGAACAAGGACAAATCCTATTATGACCCTGCCAGGACCGATGATTGGGATCTTAAAGCCAGACAGGCTGTATTTGACACCTGGGAACTCTATTCCAGATACGCCCAGTCCCGTTCCTTAGGCGAGACGACCTTGACATACAACAAGACCGTTGAGGATTACATGAACAGAGCTCAAAAAGACATAGCAAAATTCCAGCAGGAGAGTAATCAGTTCAAAGACACCGCTGTAATCAACAAATACGGAGCATCTGTCCGTAACCAGCTTGAAAGCATCAAAAGAAAGACTCCTGACCTCTCAATGGCTGACGTTCCTGCATACAGGTATGGCGTCTATATCGGAGCAGAACATGAAATCCTTATGGGAAAAGCCGGCGATCAGCTAAATAACATGTACGGCTTCAATGTCGGCATTGATTACATCACAAAGAAAAAATGGTACCTTGACTTTGGCATGTCAGCTAACTTTACTGAACTCAAAGTCGATGATTTTTACCATGATGTCGGATACGCTTACGACTGGGTGACAAATAAATCGGTCACAAACCTTCGTTTGTACTTTAACGTGGGTCATTTACTGGATGTCAATCAGTACCTCAGATTCATCCCATTTGCCGGAATATCATATTCCAGACTTCAACAGCAATCCGATATGATTGACCCAAGCAGCCAGAACTACTCTTATCTCATGAGTAATCTTAACTGCATGGCCGTCCAGGCCGGCGTAAACGCAGACTTTATGATCAGACACAGCATAACTCCCGATGACATTACTGACACCAGTATAAGATTCAAGTTATACGGAGCGTATGAAGACTGGGGTACCGGCCATAAGGCATACTCTGTAAACCTTGGTCTGGCCATCAAATTCGATACCTACAGTTTCGTTAATGGGATTTTTATACCCATTATCATATTCTGACGCTGATAGCGCCCAGGATACTGATGGCGCTCTCCACATCAGGTACGTCCGATACCACCAGACTGCGCTTGGTTCCGTCCTCGCGCAGTCTGCATTTCAGGGGGTTCTGCGCGGCATATGCCAAAATCATACCGAACGCCTCGCTCTCGTAGTACGGACTGTCGGGGTTGCTGACAAAGAACAGGCTCATGCGGCCAGCTTTGAGGAATATCTTTTCGATGCCAAGCTCACGGCCCATGCGGCGCAGGGTAACCAGGCGGATTAGTTCAAGGGCCTGCTTGGGTATCTTGCCAAAGCGGTCCTTCATACGCTCACGGAAGCGCATTATATCGGTCTCGCGCTCCATACTGTCCAGCTCACGGTACAGCAGGATACGCTCGGCGCCGTCTGGCACGTAATCATCAGGGAAGAAGAGGTCTAGGTCTGTCTCAACGGTGCACTCATCAACATAGACCGATGCATCATCAGGCGTACTCCCCTGCTCCTTTGCCTGCTCCTTGAACAAATTCTGGAACTCGTCATTCTTGAGCTCGCGAACGGCCTCCTTCAGAATCTTCTGATAGGTCTCGTAACCCAGGTCTGCAATGAATCCGCTCTGCTCGGCACCCAGCAGGTTACCGGCGCCACGGATATCCAGATCCTGCAAAGCCAACTGTATGCCGCTGCCCAGGTCGCTGAAACTCTCAATGGCCTGCAGACGGCGGCGTGACTCATCAGAGAGTGCTGCCAAGGGCGGTGCCAGCAGGTAGCAGAAAGCTTTCCTGTTAGAACGTCCCACGCGTCCGCGCATCTGGTGCAGGTCACTCAGACCAAAGTTCTGCGCCTGGTTCACGATTATAGTGTTGGCATTGGGTATGTCTATTCCGTTCTCAATGATTGATGTAGCCACCAGCACATCATAATCATAATTTATGAATCCGGTAAGAATCTTCTCCAGTTCATCAGGATCCATCTGACCGTGACCAATAGCCACACGGGCATCGGGCACTTCACGCTGAACTACATCGGCCAGATCAGGCAGGGACGATATGCGATTGCTCACAATAAACAGCTGTCCGTTGCGACTCATCTCAAAGTTCACCGCCTCACGTATGATATCGGCACTGAACACATGAACCTCTGTCTGAATAGGATAACGGTTGGGCGGCGGAGTCTGGATGACAGAGAGGTCGCGGGCACCCATAAGTGAGAACTGAAGGGTACGCGGTATGGGTGTGGCGGTCATGGTGAGCACATCAACATTGGCACGCATCTGCTTGAGTTTTTCCTTTACCGATACTCCGAACTTCTGCTCCTCATCAATAATGAGCAGGCCCAGGTCCTTGAACTTGACCTGTTTGCCGATCAGTTTATGCGTACCTATTATGATATCTATCTTACCCGCCTTAAGGTCTTCCAGTATGGCAGTGACCTTGGCCGCACTGCGGGCACGTGACAGGTACTCCACCCTGCAGGGGAAATCCTTAAGACGCTCAGAGAATGTCTGATAATGTTGGAATGCAAGTATTGTGGTTGGCACCAGAACAGCCACCTGCTTGTTATCAGCCACAGCCTTGAAGGCGGCACGTATGGCAACCTCGGTCTTGCCGAATCCCACATCGCCGCATACCAGGCGGTCCATGGGACGGCTGCTCTCCATATCGGCCTTGACATCGAGTGTGGCCTTGAGCTGATCAGGCGTATCCTCATACATGAAGCTGGCTTCCAGCTCGTTCTGTAGATAACTGTCGGGACTATAGGCAAAGCCTTTCTCCTCCAATCGCTTGGCGTACAGTTTGATAAGGTCACGCGCAATGTCCTTGATCTTGCCCTTGGTACGCTCCTTGAGGTTCTCCCATGCGCCCGTACCAAGTTTATTTATATGCGGCTCCTCACCCTCCTTGCCCTTGTACTTGGAAACCTTGTGCAGGGCGTGGATGGATACGAACACCACATCGTCATTCTTATAGATGATCTTGATCTTCTCCTGATATCCGCCGGCCTCGGGCACACGCACCAGACCGCCGAACTTACCTACTCCATGGTCGATGTGCACCACGTAATCACCTATCTGGAACTCCTGCAACTCCTTGAGAGTGAGCGCAACCTTTCCGTTACGTGCACGCTCGCTCTTAAGGCTGTACTTGTGGTAACGGTCAAATATCTGATGGTCTGTAAAGAAGCAGCATTTGAGCAGTCCGTCAGCATATCCCTCATGCAGGGTTTTGCCCACTGTCTCAAACGGTATCTTCTCACCGCGCTCGGCAAATATCGCCTCCAGACGCTCTCCCTGCTTGGGGTTATCAGTAAGAATATAAATGCGATAGCCCTTTACTATATAATCAGTCAGAGTCTTGGATACCAGTTCAAAGTTCTTGTGGAACAGCGGCTGGGGCTCAGTATTGAACTCTATCACTGCACCAGGCACGCCGGTAGGCTTGTTGCCGAACTCAATGGTGCGGAACTGCACGGTCTTGTGAAGGAAATCCTCGGTCGTGATGAGATTGGGCAAAGCGGGAGCATCGGCCCCGTCATTGTCCTTACCGGCATCCAGCTGACGCATACGGGCAGCCAGACTCTCCTGGTCAGTCACCTCACGGGCAACTGCACCTATGCGGTCGGCGGTAAGCAGCATGTCCTTGACAGCCAGCACGGTATCCTGGGGCAGGAAATCCAGCAGCGACACCTGCTCCACCCCTGCTCCGCCGTTCATATCGGGCACAATCACCACATTGTCCTTCTTGTCAGTGGAGAGCTGTGTCTCGACCGAGAACTGGCGTATGCTGTCTATGTCATCACCAAAGAAATCTATGCGCAGAGGATATTCTGATGAGAATGAGAACACATCCAGAATACTGCCTCGCAGAGCATATTGTCCAGGCTCATAGACATAATCCACACGCTCAAACCCTAAATTGAATAGACGTTCCTGTAGTTCATCGCGGTCAATGGTCTGCCCCACTGAGAGCGGAACCGAGCAATCCTCAAGACTGCGTTTGGAAACCACTGTTTCAGCAAGTGCATCGGGAGAGGTCACTATGACAAGAGCTTCAGAACCGGGCTCCAGTGTTGTAATACGGCTCAACACCTCTGTGCGCAGAATGCCGCTGGCATCATCCTTCTGTCCGTACTTGGCCGCACGGCGGTATGCCGACGGGAAATAGAGCACGTTGTCATCACCTATGGTCTGCACCATATCGTGATAGAAATAGGCCGCTTCTTCCTGGTCATTAAGCACAATCAGGATGCAGTTTCTGCCCACGCTGCGGGCAACGCCGCAAAAGAGCAATGGTGCCGATGAACAATGAAGACCCTTCAGAAAAATGCTTTTACCGCTTTTTCCTGAAAGTTCCTTAATCAACGCCTTGGTCTGGGCAATACGCCCATAACCTTCACTGAGTTCCTCTAATGTCATGGCTTTTCAGATATCTGGCGCGAAGTTACATATTATTATGTAATATCAGTAAAAATGACTAAGTTTGCACTACCTAAAAACATAACCAGTAATGAAAACGAGTAACAGCATTGTAATCATTCCCACATATAACGAAAAGGAGAATATAGAGAACATCATCAGAGCGGTCCTTGCACTTGAGGACAACTTCAATATCCTGATAATTGATGACGGCTCTCCCGACGGCACTGCCGCAATTGTCAAGGGACTGATGGAAAATGAGTTCAAAGACCGTCTGTTCATAGTTGAGAGGTCCGGAAAACTTGGACTGGGAACCGCCTATATTGCCGGTTTCAAGTGGAGCATAGAGCATGGCTATGATTTTATATTTGAGATGGATGCCGATTTCTCACATGCTCCCGCAGACCTGCCCCGCCTGCTCACCGCCTGCCGAGATGAGGGTTATGACGTAGCCATAGGTTCACGTTACGTAAGCGGAGTGAATGTGGTCAACTGGCCAATGGGACGCGTAATGATGTCATACTTTGCATCACGCTACGTACACTTCATTACCGGTCTGCCCATACATGACACCACAGCCGGATTCAAATGCTACCGCCGTGAGGTATTGGAGACCATTGAACTTGACAAGATACACTTCAAGGGATACGCCTTCCAGATTGAGATGAAATTCACCGCATACAAGTGCGGCTTCAAGATCAAGGAGGTGCCTGTAATATTCGTGAACCGCGAGCTGGGCACATCTAAGATGAGCGGAGGCATATTCAGCGAGGCATTCTTTGGCGTGATACGCCTTAAGATTTCAAGCTGGTTCCGCAAATATCCGCAAAAGAAAACAGCCTGACATCATAATGGGCAGGACGCTTATCAAAGACACTATGGTGGTCAATGAGGGACAGGTGCAGCGTGCATCTGTTCTCATTGAAAATGAGACCATAGCGGGCATCTTTACGACCCATGCTCCACAAGCCGATACCGTAATCGATGCCGCAGGCAAGTGGCTTCTGCCGGGCGTGATTGATGACCACGTACATTTCCGTGATCCCGGTCTCACCCACAAGGCTGATATGGCATCAGAGAGCCTTGCCGCAGCAGCAGGCGGAGTGACGACAGTGTTTGATATGCCCAACTGCGTGCCCCAGACCGTTACCCCGGATGCTCTTGATGACAAATTCCGCCATGCTGCCGATACCTGCCTGGTTAACCACAGCTTCTACCTGGGCGCCACCCACACCAACCTTGACCAGATTGAAAAGATTGACCCCAGTCACGTATGCGGCGTAAAACTCTTTATGGGCTCCAGTACAGGCGGCATGCTTCTGGATGATGCAGCATCACTTAAAGCGCTGTTCCAGGCCGCCACAGTCCCCGTAGCAGTACACTGTGAGGAGACCTCAATAATAAACGCTAACATGGAGCGCTACACCAGCCAGTACGGCAGTGAACCTCCTGTAAAATATCATCCGCTCATACGCAGCGAGGAGGCATGCTACGCATCCACCTCAAAGGCCCTTGATGTAGCTGCAGGCACCAATGTGCACCTGCACATACTGCACGTTACCACCGCCCATGAGCTGAGCCTGTTCAGCAGCGGACCGCTGCAGAGCAAGCAGTTCACCGCCGAGGCCTGCCCGGCACACCTGTGGTTTACAGATGCAGACTATGACACCAAAGGCACGCTCATAAAGTGCAATCCCGCCATAAAGACCGCATCTGACCGCGACGCCCTGCGCCTGGCACTGACCGACGGCCGCATAGACGTGATAGGCACCGACCACGCTCCGCACCTTCTCTCAGAGAAACAGGGCGGATGCCGCAGCGCTGCATCAGGAATGCCCGTACTGCCCTACTCCCTCACGGCTATGCTGGAACTGGTTGATAAAGGCATACTCAAGATGACTGATGTTGTAAGGCTCATGTGCCACAACCCGGCAGAACTGTTCTGCATAAAGGAACGCGGTTACATACGCCAAGGCTACAAGGCAGACCTGACGCTGGTATCACGCACAGACCAGGGTTACACCGTAACCAATGACTCCGTACCAAACAAGTGCGGCTGGACTCCATTTGACGGGGAACAGTTCCACTGGCAGATATGCGCCACATGGGTGAACGGCCACGCAGCCTACCGTCAGGGTACATTTGACACCACAATCAAAGGACAAGCTGTAGAATTTACAAGAATATGATCAGAGCACTCTACCTCATTTACCAGATTATCATTGCACTGCCCATAATGATAGTGATTACCATAATCACTGCCGTTGTCACCATGATAGGTTCTATATTCAACGACCGATTCTGGGGATACTGGCCCGGCATGATCTGGGGACGTCTGTTCTATCTTGTCTTCCTGATTCCGGTACACGTTCATGGGCTTGAAAACATAAAGAAAGGCCAGTCATACATAATTGCGCCAAACCACCAGAGCTACTGGGACGCGTTCCTTGTTTACGGATTCATAGGCATCAAGTTCAAATGGATGATGAAAAAGGAGCTTGGGCGCATACCGTTTGTAGGCTGGGCATGCTATATGGCCGGATGTATTTTTATAGACCGCAGCTCCAGAGCCAGCTCAATGGAGAGCATCCACAAGGCTGAATCCAAGCTCAAAAACGGAATGTCCGTAGTAATATTCCCTGAGGGTACACGCACCCATGACGGTGAGATGGCCAAGTTCAAACGCGGTGCCTTCCTTATATCTGAGGAGCTGCAGCTGCCCATACTGCCCGTAACCATTGACGGCAATTATGATGTAATGTCACGCCACGCATGGAACGTAACATGGCATCCCGTCCACATGACCATACATGAGCCTGTTATGCCGCGCAGCACCAAGGATACTGACGAGACAGAGCTCAAGGCCATAATGAGCCAGACCTCCGATGAGGTATTCAATACAATAAAAGAGACTCTGGATAAAGGGTATTAATTACGGTGATACCCCACACGACGGATGTAGCCGCTTACGTATGATTTGCTCAGGAATTCATCTGGAGCAGCATCAAGAATTCTCCTGATAAGTGACGGAACCTCATTTGCAGGTCCTGCACTGAGCATCATGAATACACCCACTGCAGCAGGCTGATTGTAGTTATCGGCCATAAAGGAACAGATCATCTCCTCACACTCATCAACGATAATACGTAGAGAGTCCTGAATAAAATCCATATTACCAGAATCGCGTCCGGGAAATGTCGCTGAAAAACGCTTCTGGAACATATCCTCGTAACGGTTGTCACAAGCTATCTTATTCTTGAGGAAACTGTAGAACAGGTCATTCTGACGTGTACCTGAGGCGGTCATCTCTGTAGGCAGCAGACGTACCTTTACACGTCCCTTCTCCAGATAGATAGGAATGATGGGCCTGTTGTCCTTGCACAGGAAAACAAAACGTGTGGAATCAATCTGGCCCTTCATCTGGAACTTGCCGTGATTGACCCTGCAGGAATCTATCTTGGTGGTACGGAACGGAAGAAACTCTACGAGTGACAGCTCACGGCCTTCATATCCTATGGTCTCAACAACACCGTCTATCTCATAATGGCTTGTACATGAAAGCATGGCAAGCATCAAGCCTGCAAAAGCCAATATCAAATTCAAGCGTTGTCTGAGCATGTCCTAATCCTTTTTCTGACGTGCAAAATTACAACACAAGAAAATATGAAATCCCGTTTTATTATTCTTTAATGAAATGCCGCCCGATAGCGGCTAAAAGTTGTTAAAAGCTTTAGAATCTGTTTAGATTCTATTTCATTTTACTGTCCATTCTGAATGATGAATAGAGCTCAAATACCGCACCTATGGAGAGTGTTACAATCCAGTTGTTCTTTCTGGTAAGGTCAAGCAGGAATGTACGCAGCCCGGGACTCATGGTGGTATTCACCAGAAGGCGTGTGTGGATGCCGTCGGCAAACATCAGCACTGCTGTCAGCAGCAGGAAACAGGCACCCACAACCTGCTGGAAACGCAGACGTTTCATTATCTTGTCATCACCCTCATAACGGTCAGCAAACTGTGCGCAGGCAAACATCAGAGACCCCACCAGATACATATACGGAGCATAACTCCACCCCGTGATATATACGGCGGCACCCAGCACCAGGAACACTCCGCCCACTACGGTAAATGATTCAATCAAACGGCTGTCTCTCTTATCCATAACTTAATGCTGCTCCAGGAACAGATCCTCATCCTCACGGTGCATGTTGTATTTCTCGCGGGCAATCCGGTCTATCACCAGGCTGTCATTGTTCAGGTCATTAAGCATAAGCTCATTCTGACGCTTCTGCTCCGCACTCTGCTGCAGCTGCTCCTGCAAAGCCCTGATCTCACGCTTCTGCACCATCCTCTTGACGAGACTGTTGTCACTCGCCACAAGAATCACAACAAGGAACAGCACAAGTACTATCCAGTATTTGTTCCTGCCCAGAAACACCTTGAGTTGCGGTAAGAATCCGTTATCCATAAACAGCCTTTTATGTGATGCAAAAATAGTTCAAAAATCTTGACTGGCAATTATGGAGTTGCCCGAAAAAAAACAATATCTTTGTGACATATGGAAGACTATATTGTATCAGCCCGTAAGTACCGCCCTGTAACGTTTGAAAGCGTTGTAGGCCAGAAGGCCCTCACCACAACGCTCAAGAATGCCATCAGCTCCGGCAAACTGGCTAACACCTACCTGTTTTGCGGCCCGCGTGGCGTAGGTAAGACCACTTGTGCCCGCATATTTGCCAAGACCATCAACTGCACCAACCGCGGGGCTGACGGTGAGGCATGCGGCCAGTGTGAGTCATGTAAGAGTTTCAATGAGGAGCTCCGCTCATATAACGTGTTTGAGCTCGATGCCGCCAGCAACAACTCAGTAGATGATATCCGCAACCTCACTGAGCAGGTGCGCATACCACCCATGAACGGCAAGTACAAGGTGTACATAATCGATGAGGTTCACATGCTCTCGCAGGCTGCTTTCAACGCCTTCCTTAAGACACTTGAGGAGCCGCCCAAGTACGCCATATTCATACTTGCCACAACTGAGAAGCATAAGATCATACCCACCATACTGTCACGCTGCCAGATATATGACTTTGGGCGTATCAGCAACAAGGACATCGTGGAGCATCTGCAGTCTGTTGCACAGAAAGAGGGTGTCACAGCCCAGCCTGAGGCCCTTGCCATAATAGCAGAGAAATCAGACGGCGGAATGCGTGACGCGCTCTCCATCTTTGACCAGGTGGTAAGCTTTACCGGAGGCCAGGTCACATATCAGAAAACCATTGAGAACCTGAACGTTATAGACTACGACTATTACTTCAGGCTTACAGATATGTTCCTTGAGAAACGCATCCCGGATTCACTGATGCTTCTCAATGAGATACTTGCAAAAGGGTTTGACGGCAGCCACCTCATAAGCGGCCTCATGCTGCATCTGCGCAACCTTATGGTAAGCCGTGACGCCTGCACCCTGCCCCTGCTTGAGGTGAGCGATGAGATGCGTGAACGTTACAAAACTCAGGCCGCCAAATGCCAGCCCAAGTTCCTTTACCGCGCACTCAAGATCTGCAATGAGTGTGATCTGAACTACCGCATCAGCAAGAACAAACGTCTGCTTGTGGAACTCACTCTTATAAGGGTTGCCCAGGCCGATGAGGATGATGACAGTAGTGGGCGCAAGCCCACAAGACTGAAACCCATATTCAAAAAGAACGCTGCCGCAGCACAGGCAGCTCCGGTAGCGGCTACGCCCAAGGCAACCGTGAAGCCGGTCGTACCCCAGCCCGTTCAGAGTGCAGCTCCGCAGCCGGCCAGGAAAAGTACCATACCCTCCATCAAGGGCGGAAGCATATTCACCTCCATACGCGGGCCCCAATCTGCTGGCCGCCCGGACCAGCCTCACGGCCGCCAGACTGTACAGGTAATAGACCAGGAACAGCATCCCGCCAAACCTCTTTCACAGGAGAAACTCCAGAACTGCTGGAATGATTTTGCCGCCACCCTGCCACGTCAGGACTCACCGCTCAAGAACCGCATGATCAACAGCCATCTTGAGTTGATCTCTGACACCGCCTTCAAGGTTGTGGCAGGAAACGGTATGGTAGCCGATGAGATTCGTCAGGCTGAGAACCGCATCATCAGCCATATTCGCAGCGTATTCAACAACCCCTCCATCTCCATGCAGATTGAGGTTGACCAGTCACGCAACATGGAGCACCTGCTCACACGCGATGAGCAATACGCAAAAATGAAAAAAGAAAATCCAGCCCTCCAGGAGCTGGAATCCGTATTCGGCCTCGAACTTCGCTAAATCAGCGAATCTTCTTCACGAACTCGATGCACTCAGCAATCTTGTTCTCTATGAACCCGAAGTCTCCGTTGGCGATAACGTCCTTTGGAGTGAGCTGAGAACCCAAGCCTACGCAAGCTACGCCGGCCTTGAACCAAGCCTCCAGACTTGCAGGATCAGGCGATACACCACCTGAGGGCATAATCTCCGTCCAAGGGCACGGACCCTTGATAGCCTTTACAAATGACGGACCGCCCACCTCTGTACCAGGGAATATCTTCACGATCTCGCAGCCCAGTTCCTCAGCCATATTAATTTCTGTCAGAGTACCGCAGCCGGGAATCCATGCAATCTTGCGGCGGTTGCATATCTTGGCCATATCAGGATTGAGACTGGGTGAAACAATGAAGCCTGCACCAAGCTGTATGTAGAGCGCAGCGGTGGCGGGATCGCTTACAGAGCCCACGCCCATAATCATCTCAGGGCACTCCTTAGCGCACCACTTATTGACCTCAGCAAAAACCTCATGCGCATAGTCACCGCGGTTGGTGAACTCAAACACACGGGCACCGCCTTTGTAGCATGCCTTAACCACATTCTTGACAATCTCCACGTCCTTGTTATAGAACAGCGGAACTATTCCGGTGCCCACAAAAGTATTCAGCACCTGCAATCTCTTGAATCTGCTCATATCGGTTATAGTTAGCGGGCTACGCGGCCGGAGGCATCGCCACCCATAAGTTTCTCTACTTCACTTACAGTAACACGGTTATAATCACCGTAGATAGTGTGCTTTAGGCATGATGCTGCAACAGCAAAATCAAGCGCTTTCTGGTCATCCTCATAAACACGCAGACCATAGATAAGACCGCCCATGAAAGAATCACCGCCGCCTACACGGTCAACTATGTGTGTGATATCATACTCTCTTGATTTATAGAGAGTCTTGCCGTCATAAAGCACACCCTTCCAGATGTTGTGGTTTGCATTGATTGAACCGCGCAGAGTGGTTATAACCTTCTTGCAGCGCGGGAATCGGGCCATAATCTGCTTTGATACTGACAGATATGCATCGGCATCCACCTTTCCGCCTGTTACGTCCACACCCTCAGGCTTGATGCCAAGAGCCATCTGTGCATCCTCCTCGTTACCCAGAACGATATCGGTGCAGGCCACCAGATCAGGCATTACCTCACTGGCTTTCTTGCCCCACTTCCACAGGTTCTTGCGGTAGTTAAGGTCACAAGATACGGTAATACCCTTCTCATTGCACTTCTTGACAGCCTCAAGGCAAACCTTTGCGGCACCCTCTGATATTGCGGGAGTTATACCGGTCCAATGGAACCATCCGGCGCCCTCAAGCACCTTGTCCCAGTCAATCATACCCGGCTCAATCTGAGCTATCGATGAGCCTGCACGGTCATAGATGACCTTGCTTCCGCGGCTCACAGCGCCGGTTTCCAGGAAATATATACCCAAACGGTTGCCGCCAAGCACCACATCACTCACATCAACGCCAAATCCGCGCAACTCACGCAGGCAGGCTGCAGCAATATCATTATCAGGAACACGGGTCACGAATGATACGGGTAATCCGTAGTTGGCAAGTGATACGGCCACGTTGGCCTCACCGCCGCCATATGTCGCACTAAGCATGTTGCCCTGTCCGAAGCGCTCATAGCCCGGAGTGGCAAGACGAAGCATAACCTCGCCGAAAGTAACTGTCTTATTCATCTAAAAAACTATAAGTTTCCAGACTGCGAAGTTACGTATTTTAATTCACATAGAAGAGAATGCCGGCCCTAAAACCTATGCCGGTCTTATCATAGATAAGTTTTGCAGAGACTGCATATTGCTCAGTAATACCGCACTTAAAGTCCAGCGCACCGCGCATATAACCGTTCCAGCCGCTCACGGCCGTATCCACATGATCAAACCAAACGCCGGCGTATCCTATCTGCGGAGTCAGGCGAAACCTGTTCAGACGGCCTATTATGAATCCGTATCCCACAGAGCCTTCAAAAGAGACAGTGTTGTTTACGCCTATATGTACTATCGTGCTCTGTTCCAGATTGAGATTCCTTACATATCCGCCCCAGGAGTTACCTACGCCCCACCCTTGGGCATTCATTGAGCTGTGCTCATACACCACAGTCGTGTACATCTCACGGCGGTCAAAGAAATAATGTTGCCTGGGCTGCAATCCCGCAGTAACGTGTGACTGCAGTGTAGCCGCCACATCAAACACCGTATAATAGTTGAGGTAACCCTCTTTCTCAAAGCGGGCGCTGTAAGTACCGTCAGTAACATTGTTTATAAGGAGCGGAGTCACACCCTGATAAATATCATCTATGAAAACCTTGGCCCCGGTAGGATTCGTCTCAAACAGCACAGACCCCACGCCGGATGCAGGCTTACCTATCTCCAGCGGAGCACCCTCCTGAAGCGGATACTCATGGTATTGATAATTGTCATCAATGACAACAGGCTCCTCCCACTGGGCATAGGCCACACTGCACAGGCATAACGCCCATGCAGCAAAAGCCACACGCCAGAGACAATGTCTATCCATACTTTTATTAGATACATTCCGTGTACAATGGTTTAAATACACCCGGCACAAGTAAGGGAGGCCTCACGGTCTCCCTTACTCATACAGGAACCATTTAAGAAATTCCTGTTTGCCTCAATTTCTGAAGCTGTCAAACAAGTAATGGATATATCTAAAGCCTATACGACCCTACGGGATGATGCATCACCATGCACAACCCGACAGGGGCATAATACGCCCGTTTCTGAACTGTCTTTGATTCTTCTGACATTATTTTGTCATACCGGCCCTATCCGCGGGGCTCAAGCAAAACTTTGAATTTGGGGCAGGTCTTCTGACTTATCTCAGGACTCCGGAACCTTCCCGACCTGATGGCCAGTGGCGTTTTTTGCAACCAATGGGAGCGGTTGCTCATCCGGAATCCGTATCTGAGAAATACAGCAGCGGGACTGTCCGGGATTCTCACCCGTGTTCCCTATTAAATCTGAATCAACAGATACCTCAATTCTGAACGCAAAAATAAGTAAAAGAGATGGTATTGTTATACGTCCGGCATTATTTTTTCTTATTTTTCTTATCGTTTTGCCTGCTGAGCATCACAGGCATTATAAACAGCGCCAGCAACGCCATAACAGCAATACCGTAATGGAATGACGGCGGTGTCTTGGAAACCAGAAAAACAACAAGCTGTATTATCTCAGATAATAACACACATATCAGGATGCTGAGGATTGGCCTTTCCTTTAGGGTTCTTATTATCTTATTCATCGCAGTTTGACTCCGTTTTTTACAAACAAGGATAACTATCCTTATACGCAAAGATAATGCAAAAACGCAAACTACATAACAACTCCCCATAAAATCATTAAATTTGCAAACATAACAACAACATTAGAACCTCAAATATGGCAAGAAAACTTTTATATACGGCATTCATCATCGCCACCCTCTTCAATGCAGGCTGCAGCCTGGATATTGAGAGCTATGAAGTGGATTGGGCACCCGTTTATCTGTACATATACGCCACAGACGTAAACAACAATTCCATCATTGAGCCCGATATGCCAGGAATGACACTCGAGTTCAAAGATGAGACATACACCGTTCAGGATTGGAGTGAAATAGGCAACAAGACCTCAACCCGCGCTTATCTGGCCAGGCTGTACGGACTCTTTGCACAGCCGGGCCCACTCTACGGAGCACCTGACGGCACATACAGACTTGTATTCGGTGAGATAGACGGTGCTGCCGATATGGATGAGGACATAACACTCACCTGGCCTGACGGCTCTATTGATATCATACATTATCACTGCTCAAACCATAAGGAAGGATCCAATCCCACATGTGACAGGAGCTGGAAACTAAACGGCAAGCGGCATGACGGCAGTGAATTCGGCTTTATAAAATAACGGTACAACCCTCAATAATAAAGAAGCAGAAGATATCTGGGGTGAGCACCACAAAACAAAAAAGCCGCTATTGGCGGCTTTTGTTTTGCGGTGCGTATGGCCTCTCGGAATTGGATTTTATTGGATAAATATGGGTGGCACTTTGATGGTAAATCACTGATAATGTGAAAGAATTGGACTCATGTTGTCCAAATCAATCCAAATGTATCTACACCTTTTGGCACCGATTTGGTACCGTATTTGACCAAAAGCCTTTTCATATTCTTTGTTTTGTTGTTTCCAGGACATTATAATGACACAGATACGATCTTTTTTATCATTAATTAAGGCGGAAATTGACCGGAACGGTGTATTGCACATTGACGGGAGTTCCGTTCTGCAAACCGGGGTTCCACTTGGGCATTGCAGATACTACCCTCCTGGCTTCAGCGTCAAGCAATGGGTGTACACTTTTTATCACACTGGCGTTTTTAATGGAGCCATCCTTCTCTACTACAAAAGTTACAAGCACGCGCCCATATATTTTAGCCTCTCTGCATTCTTCTGGATAATTGACATTTGCCTTGAGATAATCCAGAAAAGCCTGCCGACCGTCTGGGAACTCCGGGCTGACTTCTGTTATATAATAGACGGAATCAGGATTGTTTTTCATTTCATGGTACTCATCAATGTGTTCAATCCTGATGTCTGGGTTTTCCGATGATTTGGTATCAGATAATATGATAAACTGATCATTCCACTTCTTGTCCGGCAAACTGTAAAACACTTCGGGCCAAGAGTATGCCATCTTGCCGGGCTTGAGTGCATATATGACATCGCCATCATAGAAAACAACCATGATATCTTCTGTATCATATGTTTCACCAGACTCTTTTTTCTCGAGTCTCTTCATGGCATCCTCTATTTCAAAATCCCTACGCTTCTGAGCTTCACCGATATTTCCGTCAACCGTCTTAAGCAGCTCATTTGCCAATGTGGCGTCAATCTCTTTTGTCTTGGCAATTCCGGACTTTTTATATACCAGTTCATACTTGCTCCCCTTCTTGACAACAAACATGCTGAAATAATTGTTACCCCAGGGATCATTCACAGCATAACCGCCTACGAAGCCTTCTGGAGCCTTCTTTTGCATATTCTGAAATTTCCACGAATCCGGATCCATCAGCTCCCATGTTCCGTTTAATGGATACCCGGCCGCAAAGGCAAACTGTGACAACAATACAAAGCTCCAAAACAGAAAAGACATCTTTTTCATAATGCAGTTCATTAGGTTATTCATCTGTTAAACGGCGAGACATTAGAAATACGTCTCGAGTTGAAAAATAGTACAATTGGGGTCTGTCCCCAATTGTACTATTTTGTGGCGTCCTGGAGGACCAGGCCGGCAAGGGCGAAGCCGAATATGGCGGTGATGTGGGCCAGGGAGCCGTTGGTCTGGCCTTTGGTGATTTGGCTCAGTGTCTCCTCTTTTTCCTGGGGCTGCGGGCCTTTGTTTTGCAGCAGTTCATCGGAATAGACGCATTGGAACTTGCGTTTGGGGTACTGGTTGTTCTGCTTAAAGCGTTTGCGCAGCATGCGGGCCAGCGGATCGCCCTCCACCTTCCAGAACTCCGTGACGCGGATTCGGGTGGGGTCTATCTTGAGGGCGGCTCCCATGGATGAAAAGAACTTGGCCTTTGACTTGGTTGCCAAAAGTATAAGCAGCGCTTTGTCCTTGAGTGAATCTATTGCGTCAATAATATAATCGTAGCTGTCCAGGTCAAACTCTTGGGCCGACTCCTCATTGAACACCTTTTCTATAGTGGTGATATCAGCCTGCGGGTTTATGTTCAGAAGACGCTCCTTTAATGCATGGACCTTGACCTGCCCCACGGTCAGTGTGGTTGCCATAAGCTGGCGGTTGATGTTGCTTGCGCATACGCGGTCCGAGTCAACGATGGTAAGATGGCGAATGCCCGAGCGTATCAGGCTCTCGGCACACCAGGAGCCTACGCCTCCCACGCCGAATATGATTACGCGTTTGGCTGCAAGCCTCTCCATGGCCTCGCTGCCCAACAACAGTTCTGAGCGTTTGAATATTGCGTCTTCTATAGCCATCCCATGACTTCTTTGTTTCGGACAGCGAAATTACACAATTGTGCAAGAATATGCGTAAATTTGTCTTTTGAAAATCAGACTAACCCTAAAAACTGAATATGAAAAGAAAACTATTTGCAATGGCAGTGATTGCGTCTATTGCCTTGGGCGCTACAGCTGCAAAACCCGTCAAGGCTCCTGCCGGCGGTAAGAAAATCAGTAACGAACTTATAGGTATCTTCTTTGAGGATATAAGTATGTCGGCCGATGGCGGTCTGTGCGCTGAGCTTATCCAGAACGGCTCGTTTGAGTTCAGTCCGTCGGAGCGCGACGGATGGGGCGCCGGTACGGCATGGAGTACAGTGCGTCCGGGTCACTCGCTGGGTTATATAGAGCCTAAGCAGCAGGATCCCATCCATCCTAATAACCCCAACTACATGCGCCTTAACATTGAGCGCGTGGGTATGTACTATGACTACAACGGTTGGACCGGCGTGGGCATTCAGAACAACGGTTATGACGGCATCCTGCTCAAGGGCGGTGATAAGTATGACTTCTCGGTATTTCTGCGCAACCCCGACGGCAAGGACAAGGAGGTTCGCGCCGTACTGATGGTTCCCGGTCGCGGATTCCGCGCTCAGGCCACTGTTATAGCCGATACCACCTTTACCGTATCGGGTAAGGAGTGGAAAAAGTACGAGTACACCCTGACTGCAGCACAGGATTGCCCCAATGCATCACTGCAGCTGCTCTCACTTACCACAGGCGTGATGGATATAGATATGGTGTCACTCTACCCGCAGGATACCTACAAGGGTCACGGCCTGCGCAAGGACCTGGCTCAGGCGCTGGTTGACCTGAACCCCAAGTTCATGCGTTTTCCGGGCGGATGCGTGGTTCACGGCGGCGGTGACGGATTCTGGGATACATACCGCTGGAAGACAACAGTGGGCCCCAAGGAGACACGTCGCGGCATCAAGAACACCTGGGGCTACCACCAGAGCATGGAGATGGGTTACTTTGAGTACTTCCAGTTCTGCGAGGATGCAGGCATGGAGCCGCTGCCTATCCTGCCTTGCGGCGTGAGCTGCCAGGGCACCAACGGCGGTTGGAACATGCGCGGACAGGCTCAGGACGCCGTTCCCATGGAGGATATGCAGGAGTGGGCCGATGAGGCACTGGATCTGATTGAGTGGGCCAACGGTCCCGCCGACTCCAAGTGGGGTAAGGTTCGTGCCGATGCAGGTCACCCCGAGCCGTTTAATCTGAAGTATCTGGGCCTGGGTAACGAGGAGAAGATCAGCCCCGAGTTTGAGGAGCGCTTTAAGTTCATATATGACCAGGTTCGCGCCAAGTATCCCGATATCATCATTG
>Ga0265298_10000175_pt1 | contig 96031 bp, 93 predicted proteins | sample AusTroGonzalo_MG_3_FD_193486 | JGI IMG/M metagenome (GOLD analysis project Ga0265298, IMG submission 193486) | Bovine rumen microbial communities from tropical cattle in Woodstock, Queensland, Australia - Gonzalo_01 | ecosystem: Host-associated > Mammals > Digestive system > Stomach > Rumen ...
TCTACGCCCAATATATCGAAAGCATATTTCAGACCTAAACGTAGCATTTCCGTTCCGTATCCTTTTCCTCTGATCGAATCATCCACGATGACCCATCCAAAACGAAGAAGCTTATTGTTGCCGTTAAGGTATCTCATGATGAAATGACCGACAACCCGGTTTTCTTCATCAAATGCGATCCATGGATAGAAATTGTCAGCTTCTTCGCAGTCGCCGTTATTCAAGCGGTACTTATCATCTATGATCTGAGCTGAAACAGGATATTCGCCAAAGCGTTCACCGCCCCATTTCAGGAAAATATCTTTGTCCTGTATCCAACTCTCAATGATCTTGGAATCACAGCTCTTATAAGGTCTTAATCTCAGCATATACCGGAATCTCCTGTTATTCAGAAAGTATAATCTTCAACAATTATACTATTTGGGGCCGGTATCACCACCTCATGCATATTCAAACCAAAATATGATCTTCTGTAATCCGTCAGGATATACCATGACCTGATAGTATACTTTTGAGACACGGGAGGCGAGTTCTCTGTATTCGGGAGACAGGTCATTAACGTCTGCCAGAGGCATGCCTGTTTTTATCGTATAGACCTTAACTGATTTACCGTCGATGTCAGTTGTAGAAATGCAGTCGTCTGACCCGAGGGTTATCCTGATCGGCTCCTGATATTCTTCAGGCAGGCGGTTGATATCAGTACACTCCACGATTACACGCTGCCATTTTCCATCCTTGGGAGAACCGAAGCTCTTGATCTTGTATCGGACACAATAGTTTTTGAGATCAGGGATCAACACCATGCTGGTATATTTTTCCTTATCTTCAACCGTCATATGATCATAAGTAGTTCCGTCGGCAGCCATCATATAATTACGCATGTATGTTGTGATAAATGCAACTATGCCAACGAAGAAAGCAACAATGATCAATATGCATACGACTGTACTCTTTTTCATAACATCCCTCTCCCCTACGATTGTTAAATATCCGGATCTGTTATTTGAACAATGATCGCAAAACGGCATGAGCCATCAGGATATTTGAGAACGCAGTAATACCTCTCCAAATTTGAAGTATCACAAGTACTGTCTAGCGGCATCTTGTAATCAGGAATGTAATAACGGGTTACTTCTTTACCGTCTATGTCTTTGGCACTTTCTCTATTACCCTGTGTCAGACCATATGTGACAGCATCCGAAAAACCGTAAGGAAGCTGATTGATAAGCGCCTGTGTGGTATCGCATTTTCTGGATTCAAGACACTTCTTACTGCCGGTTCTGTAATCGATAATTGCCAAACGGTCAACACGGGAAGCAAAAGCAGGGATCTGTGCCTCATTGCAGTAGTAATTGACTGAGTACTCCCGGCTTTTAGCCAAATAGTTGCTGATACTTACGACAACATAGATTCCAAACGCCAGAAAGATTCCCAGAAAAACAATAACAACAGTCATACAACCTTTTTTAGTTGAATTATCGAACATGTTACAACCCTCCCCGGCAAGTTTTGTTTCCTTATGAGGTTATAGTAACATCATTCACATCGAATTTCAATTACTTTTTATCGTTTTTCGATATTTTTGTATTGGATAACGAGAAACAACAATGAATCATCAGCCATTCTGGAAAACAAGAAACTTACCGCGTTCCAAACTGTCAAAGGTTACTCCGCCCTTTTGCTGGTAATAAGGACTGTACACTTTTTCAAAATGGATGCCTTCCAGATTCTTCTCTATATATGTAAAACCATAACCGGTTATCTCATCAATAAGCTTTTTGTATGTGTACTTGGCTTTCTTCTTATCCTTATCTCTGAAATTCGAGAGATGAAATGGAAGAACGGCAAGAATGCCGTCATTTTTCAAAGATCTTTTTGCTTCTTCGATCATAACAAAACGGTGGAGTCCGCCGTAAGTTTTCTCCTCCCCGTGAAACATGTCTGCATAGATAACGAGATCGAAAGTGTTATCTTCAAAATCGTGTTTGTAATCTTCTCTGCCCATAACTGTCGTTATGCAGTCGATCTTCTCAGATGCTGCCTTCTCATTTACATAATCAAGGCACTGCCTGTTAATATCAACTGCACTGATTTTGCATTTATTTCCAAACGCATTTGCCGCTGCAAAAGAATAGTTACCGGCACCGCAGCCGTAATCCAATATCACCGGATCAGATACGCTGAGCATTGAAGAAAGGAGCTCTGCTCCTTCTTTCTTCTCCCAGTTATTAACATCATCAAAAATACTCATTATTCTGATGTCCGCTCCATTATTCACATGGGATAATTATACCCTTTTCAACAATCAATTTCTTCATGTTATAATCGCCTTAATCGAGGATAAATCAAGGAATAAATACCATGAACGATTTAGAAACTATCAAAAACAGATTTCCCGGAATAAGCTGCGCATTCAGAGATGCGGAAGGAAAAGTCACGACAAAGTACTTTGGCTTCGCAGACAAAGAAGCGAATATACCGGTGGATGAGAACACCGCCTTCCCTGCCTGCTCAATATCAAAATTCATTACTGCGATATGCGTAATGAAGGAATACGAGCAGGACCGTATCGACATTGAAAAGCCCGTCAATCTTTATCTTCGCAGTTGGAAACTTCTTACTTCATCCGGAGATGAAAGCGATGCACCAATAAAATCACTTATGAACCACACATCCGGAATCATTGATGGCGAAGACGGTTTTTACGGACTCCGCAGAAGTGATCCGTACGTTAGTCTGATGGATGTACTTGATGGCAAGACATCTTATAACAACCGCCCGGCACGCGAGAATAACAATTACGGAACTGAGTTTGAATACTCGGATGCCGGTTTCTGCGTTCTGCAAATGCTGTTAGAAGACCTTGAGCAAAAGCCATATGAGGTAATTGCTGATGAGTTTGTTTTCAAGCCGTTGAATCTTAAAAACACATTCTCTGCATCGCTTGCGAACCTGTCTGATTACGAACAGAAAATAGTCATGGCAACAGGCTATGATGAAGACGGTCTGGCTATTCCGGGCAAGTATCCTCAAATGCCTGATCTTGCTGCATCAGGACTGTGGTCCACACCGAACGATCTTCTCGTGATCGCAAAAGAATTCACTAAAGCATATAACGGCGAGAGCAATTTACTTCAGGCAGAATCTGCTCAAAAAATGGCTACGCCTTCAGAGAGATTCCCGTGGGCAGGCCTTGGTATTTTCATGGATGGCGAGAACAGGCTCAGCATCAGCGGCTGGGGCGAGAACGGCCAATCAAGACTGAAGTTTAATTACCGCACCGGTGAGGCAGCCGTTGTCATGGTCAATCAGAATCCGGGAGTTGCTCAAGAAGAATCAGGTGTCGAATGGCTGATCAACAATGTATCTGTATCTGTCAAATCTTAAATCACTGATTGCAGATAAGATGCGGACTGCAGATCTGATCATGTTCAACAGATGTGATGATATTCACGATGACCTTCCTCTCTATAGAAGAAGCGCCAGGGCACTGAATCCGAAATCCACCATAGTATTCAGAAACAGTTCCGGAGAGATAGATTTTATTCCCGGAGATTTTCTCCCTTACGATCCTGATGCGGAAGTTATTGAGATCGATGACGAATCTTTCGCTGCTTTCTATATTGATGCTACAAAAAAACCTGACCGGTATATCGGAAAAGAAATCGTCTTTAACGGAATGGTCCTGAAAGCCAAACAGGCTCATGACCGTTCATTCCTTTTAGGCCGGCTTGCCATGACCTGCTGTTCAGAAGATTTGTCGACGTTTGCTTTTATATGCGATTGCGATGGAGATATCGTCCTAAATACCGATGAATGGCTTAGTATTACTTGCATTATGGACAAAGATTACTCATCGAAATATGATGTCTGGCACCCTGTATGCAAAATCACTGAACTGGTCAGATGCGATGCGCCCGACGAAAAGATAATCTATGTTACTTAATATAAGTCACGATTTCGCATCTACAATATCGGAGTGCAGATCTCATAGCTCATTCCCGACAGAACCGATAAAAGAAGTCCAAAAGGTTTATGCTGGTTTTTGCCATTTTATGTCTGGTCTAATTCCCTTTTTCACACAATCATCGAGATACAGGTCTATCAGATTCTGGTATGGAATGCCTGTCTCATCAGCAAGCTTTTTAAAGTAGTCTACAGTTGTTGATTTGAGATTAATAGTTACCTGACGTTTAAGTTTTTCTGAATACGGATTCTTTCTGGGATTGAGTTTTGAAATATCATAGTTATCTCTCATAATTATCCACCGCCTTGAATGTAGTAATTTGCTTCAGATTTTGTTGCCTTTCGCGCTGAAATGATTCTGATCACATCTTCCTTGCTTCTGTAACAATGACTTACTATCAATACTCTAGTGCTTATACTCATTCCAATAAGAAGAAATCTTTCTTCATCATCAGAATGATCAGGATCGTCAAACAAGATAGCATTGTCATCGTAAAAAACAGAACTTGCTTCAGCAAACCCAATTCCATGCTTTTTAATATTCACTATATTTTTGTTTTCATCCCATTCAAATATCATGATACGAGACTACCTACGTCATAATTATAATATAATTATATTCCATTATCAAGGCACACCTTAACTGACATATTATCTATACTAAATGTTACAGCGAAGTATAGTTCAGTTATCATCATTATCAGTTGCGTATTCGCTTACTTTGATATCGTCATCATCTAGATACATCTGTCCAAGAATATTCCTGTCGTTAAATCTCGCGATAGACCTCTCATACTCTAAATGCCGGACATTAATTTCAACATCATTTTCAGATACAATCTTAGGATCACCTATCAATTGAAATCCACGTTTTTCCAAGAATTTCTTTATATGGCGATACCATATTTCCGGCTCGCCCATTTTTCCGCCGAGAGATACCAGCTTATTATCCTTATCAAAGAACCAAGGATTAAGTCCGAAATTATCAGCTCTATATTCAGGCGGGCAAAAATATTCGCTGAACAACAAATAATCTTTCATGAGCTCTTTTGTCGGCGCTGGTAATACTGTGAGTCTTTCTAATGCAATCCATAATGTTCCCATAAAAACATTTCCTTTCTTTCGATATACCATTGGTATATTTAGTATAGTGTATACCATTGGTATTTTCAATGGTATAATCCAATTTAATTCACATAATCGGAGTATGTTTATGAAGCAGACGATCTTACCTGAAAGGCTTTTATTCTGCCGCAACAATCTTGGACTAACGCAATCAGAAGCAGCGGAACTCATTGGTATTACTCAACCTGCATATCAGAGATATGAGGCTGGTGTTCGTACTCCTTCTATACAAGTCGCAAAAGAGATTGCAAAAGCATTTAATGTTTCTACTGCCTATTTATTTGGTGACAGCGATCAATCACTTCCAGATTATTTTATAATTGACAAAAAAGACAACCAAATACTTTTCTCTATAATCGAACAATGCAAACGTCTTAGCGACAATCAACTTGAGGAGATACTAAACAACATCACAAAAAGAGGGTCTATTTAACTTAGGCCGATGGCGCGAATCTCTCCTTTTACGAAAACGCAAAAATGCATCTTAAAAATCGCACTATGCTCGACAGGCATACAAAAACCCGCAAACGCAATGTTCGCGGGTTTTGCAGGGCACCTTATAAGATTTTTAGCCCTCATATGGCGGAGACGGAGGGATTCGAACCCTCGAGCCAGTTACCCGGCTAACGCATTTCGAGTGCGCCCCGTTATGACCACTTCGATACGTCTCCAAACGCACGATATTGTATATGATTTATATCGATTATTCAACAGAAAATACGATGTAACAATGTTAAATGCGCTTAAAATAAAGGTTTTCAGGCATTAGCATCAGAATCTGATGTTTGCCTTCAGAATCTCTTTTTCTTCCTCTCCGCAGAGGAAACCTACGAGTGCGAGACCGAAATCCACTGATGTACCCATGGCCTGGCTCGTGATAATGTTGCCGCTTACAACTACCTTTGAATCCTCGATGACGTTGGCGCCGCCTGCGCGGAGCTCATCCCAGAAACCGGGATTGCATGTGGATGTCTTGCCGTTAAGAATGCCGAGACCGGCAAAAACAGTGGGAGCAGCGCAGATAGCCGCAATACCCTTACCCTGATCGTTGAACTTAACGATCTGCTTCTTGAGTTCTTCGCATAAATTGAGGTTATTTGTGCCTCTTACACCGCCCGGAAGAACGAGAAGATCATATTCGTCGAAATTGATCTCACCGATCAGCTTGTCTGCCGTGATCTTTACATCTCTTGAAGCAGTTATATCGAGAGAAGGCATGATCGAAACAACATCAACATCTACCTTTGCTCTTCTCAAGAGATCTACGGGTGTGATTGCCTCAACCTCTTCACTGCCGTCTGCTATAAAAACTGCAACTTTTGCCATATTAATCCTCCAGTCTTAAAGGCCGAAAATGCCTTTAACAAAAATCTCTATTCCGATAAATATCAGGATCGCACCGCCGATTATCGTCGCAATGCTCGATACTTTCTCGCCGATCTTCCTGCCGAAGATCAACCCAATTAAGCATATCACAAGAGTTACAACGCCGATTATCAAAGATGAGGCAAAAGCTTGTAAAACACTATATTCCGAGATGGTAAAACCAACTGACAGAGCATCGATGGAAGTCGCTATACCCTGAACAATTAATGCTCCCCAGGTAAGCTTGGCAGGTGCCGCTTCCTTCTTCTCCTCTTCCGTTTTGCCTTTACGCTCCTTTATTCCTTCGATGATCATCTTGCCGCCGATAAACAGGAGCAGGATAAGAGCGATCCAGGGAATGAATTTGCTGAATGACGTGAAGATTCCTTCAAGAGTTGTTACCAGGAACCATCCGATCAGGGGCATCAGCAGCTGGAAAACAGCATATACGCCTGCGATCTTAAACATCCTGCCCTTACGCATATTGGGTTCTAAGATTCCGTTGGCAATTGAAACGGAGAATGCATCCATCGCGAGCCCGACGCCCAGAAGCAATGAGTTGATAATGAGCTGTACCACTTAATTCGTCCTCTCTGCCCGGGCAAAAAAATAACCCAAGGCACCCTTATTTGCCTTGAGTCTCACATAGAAGAATAAGCCAGGTATTATCACCAGTATGTTGACTTATACAACGCCCGGAAGCGTCTGCTACTCCCTCAATGTTCAAGATTTTAGCAACGGGGGGTGGAGTTAGTCAATTCTAACATCTGTGTTTTCGCGGGTCTGCGTTCCCCGAAAACCCGAACATTCAACAAAAATCGATACCTAATCACCATTGATGTTATTGATTATATTAATCACGCGTGCGAGCATCTTATTATAATATTTGGTATAATACTCAATCGCTATAAGTATCAAAGCTACTTAATCATCAGGAGGCCAATATGAACGAATACATTAAGCAGATATCTGACAGAATCAGAGAGCTTAGAGACATTCTTGACTTAACCGCAGAAGAAGTATCCACAGGATGCGGCGTGAGCACAGAAGAGTATTTAGCATATGAGAACGGCGAGAAAGAGATCCCGATCAGCATCCTTTACAAGGTTGCAAGCATTTTCAAGGTGGATCCCACAGTACTGATGACAGGCGACGTCCCGAGAATGGACGATTATACAGTGGTAAGAGGCGGCAACGGTGTCAAGGTCGAGCGTTATCCCGGCTATTCATTCAGCGCCCTCGCCTTCAACTACAAGCACAGACAGATGGATCCCATGATCGTTACCCTGTCAAAGTCCGAGACAGCTGAGCTCGTTCGCCACGGCGGCCAGGAGTTCAACTATGTAATCGAAGGTGCGATCAAGGTAGTCGTCGGAGACAGAGAATTCACATTAGAAGCAGGCGACTCCATTTACTTCAATCCGGAAAAGCCTCACGGACAGAGAGCCGTGACGGAGACTGCTAAGTTCCTCACGATCATCAACGAGTGATTTAGCAGTTCTACCCCAAAAACACGGAAAAATTGAAGTAGAAAAGGAAGTACATACCCATGGATTTATTAAGCAAATTTGTAAATAGAATTGAATTTGACAGTTATCAGGATTTCAAAGAGAATTTCAAGATCATAGTTCCGGAGGATTTCAACTTCGGTTTTGACGTTGTTGACGTTTATGCCAAGGAAGATCCTGAGAAGGAAGCACTCATCTGGTGCGATGACGACGGCAACGAGAAACATTTCACTTTTAAGGATGTAAGCGAGAAAAGTAACCGTGTTGCCAACATGTTCAAGGGACTCGGCATCAAGAAGGGTGACAGAGTCCTCATGATGCTCCGTCAGCGTCCTGAAGTTTGGTTCACAATGGTTGGTCTTCACAAGCTCGGTGCTGTAGTTATCCCTGCTACATTCCAGCTTCTCTATCACGACATCGTTTACCGCTGTAATGCAGCAGACGTTAAGATGATCGTTTGCGCTGATGACCCGCAGATTATTGAGCACGTTAACAAGGCACGTCCCGACTGCAAGACTGTTCAGTATTGCAGCGTTATCGGCGAGGCACCTGAAGGCTGGAGATCCCTTACGGATGATATTGACAACGCATCTCCTGTCTTCGAGCGTCCCACAGGTGACGAAGCTACACATAACGATGACCAGATGCTCATCTATTTCTCATCAGGCACAACCGGTGAGCCTAAGATGATCCTCCACGACTATACCCTTCCCTTGGGCCATATCGTTACCGCCAAGTATTGGCAGCAGGTATACGACGGCTGCAGACACTTAACACAGGCTGACTCAGGCTGGGCTAAGTTTGCCTGGGGTAAGATCTACGGTCAGTGGATCTGCGGTGCAGTTAACGTTACTTACGATACACAGAAGTTCACAGCATCAAGAATGCTCGAGATCATGGAAAAGCTCAAGCTCAATTCATTCTGCGGACCTTCAACCATCTACAGATACCTGATCCAGGAAGACATTACAAAGTATGACTTCTCTTCCATCAAGCACTGCTCCATGGCAGGCGAGCCTCTGAACCCTGAAGTATTCTACAAGTGGCAGAAGGCTACGGGGCTTGAGATCCGTGAAGGTTTCGGTCAGACAGAAGGAAGCGTTCTCTTCGCTAACTTCCCCTGGATCGACGTTAAACCCGGTTCAACAGGCATGCCTACACCTATCTACGACATTCAGCTGGTTGATGAGAACGGCGTTCCGGTTGAGGACGGTATCGTTGGAAACATCGTAATCAAGAATGCTTCTTCACGTCCTACGGGACTCTTCCGTGAATACTACAAGAATCCTGAAGCAATGGAAGCACAATGGCCAGGTGCAGACTACAGCACAGGTGATACTGCTTGGAGAGATCCTGAGGGTTATATCTGGTTCGTAGGAAGAAACGACGACGTTATCAAGTGCTCAGGTTACCGTATCGGACCTTTCGAGGTTGAGAGCGCCCTCATGACTCATGACGCAGTTTTGGAATGCGCAGTTACTGCAGTTCCTGATCCGATGAGAGGCCAGGTTGTTAAGGCAACTGTTGTCCTCACAAAAGCATATAAGGAGAAGGCTTCACCTGAACTCGTTAAGGAACTCCAGAACCATGTTAAGAACGCTACAGCGCCTTACAAGTATCCGAGAGTTATCGAATTCGTTGAAGAACTTCCTAAGACAACAAGCGGCAAGATCATGCGTACAGCGATCAGAAAAGCCGACGAAGAAAAATACAGAGCTGCTCAGGCAGCACAGGCTCAGCAGGGCTGATCAGAGGAAATCCTCCATTACGGCATTAGCAAAATCAAGACCGCTCCGGGTTAACCGGAGCGTTCTTTGTTTGCGCTCCAATAAACCTTTCGCGATGTTGCTTTTTACAATATCTCCGAAGACATCCTCAAACTCCACGCCAAATACTTTATGGAATTCATCGAGCAGGATTCCTTCAGTCGTTCTGAGCCTCAGGAAAGGCACTTCGCGCATCTTGTCGTCCCTTGAGAGTGTCTCTTCAACATAGAGAGAATCAGACTCAGAGATCTTCCCTGCCAGAAATTTACCGTAGTCCTTTTCAGTGATCGAATTGATCGCTTTTATATAAGCATCCACGTTATTCTTGTGACCGTATCTGATGTCGCCGATAAAACCGTATGAACCGGCACCTATGGCAAAATACTCACAGGAATTCCAATAAGAAGAATTATGTAAACTCCTGTAACCCGGCAACGCGCTGTTGGATATCTCATACGGCTCATAACCCAAACTCTTAAGATAACCGCGTGTACCGTGATACATCTCGCGTTCGGTATCAGGCGGCATCAGTTCCTCTATTGTTTTATTGTATTTAACGTAGAACGGTGTACCTTCTTCCAGCGAAAGAGAATATGCGCTGATGTGCTTTACACCATTTTGCGAGAATGTATCGATATCTCTCTTTATTCCCTGCAATGTCTCTCCGGGAACACCGGTGATCAGGTCTGCGGAAATGTTTTTGAATCCCGCTTTGTCTATTATCTTCAACGCTTCAATCGCACCTTTGGAATCGTGCAGCCTGCCAAGTGTTTTTAACACATCATCATCCAAAGACTGAACGCCTATGGAAATGCGGTTAAAACCCGCTTCAAGGTACTCTGTGAGCTTTCGCTCGTTTACTGAAGACGGATTAGCCTCTATCGTTATCTCTGCGTCAGACGCGATATTAAAGGTGTTAACGATCTCCTTCAACAATGCGGTAATCAGTTTGCTGTCAGGCAGAGACGGTGTGCCGCCTCCGAAATAAACCGTATCCTTACCGTCGATATCCGTAAGAGTGTTTGTACCTGTTTCATCAGTGATCACTGAGCCGATAAGTTTAGTCTCTCTTATCGCAGCCTTATAGAACTCTTCCATGCAGGAAGAATCAGTGACTGAATAGAAATCACAGTAAGGGCATTTGCGTGCGCAAAAAGGATTATGGACGTAGATATGTCTTGCCATCAGTTCTCACGCCTGCGGTATATCGGAACCGGATTCTTGAGGGCAGTAATCAATGCCATCTTAAACGTGTTAAAACTCGGTGAGACATTCTTCTGAGGCAGCATGTATCTCGATATGGTTTCCGCCCACAAAGCCTTGTAGTGACCGATGGCGGGATAACCTATATCTATCAGTTCCTCAGCGTTATCGCTAACAGCCCTGCAAAGAGTCTCCCATGTACCGCAGACAGAATCCTGGACATATGAATCCAGTACATCTCTTCTGCAGTCAGGATATGCATCGATTATTGCGTTCTTATCACCTAACATCCAGGCTTCAATCTCTTCTGTGCTAAGACCAACGATACTCCTTATATTCGGAGCAAACTTCGAAGCACATGAATATATTTCCTGTCTTAATGTCTGTGGGTCATTATCGTCGGAATCCATTGCGACGATGAGGATCACGTCCTTACCGCCATATACCTTGTTATAAGCTCTGAGTTTTGCGGGAAGAAGATCCAGCAAAGAGCTTGCAAACTTTGGCGGCTTGGCCGTCATGTCCTTGGGAAGGCTTCCGCAGCCTCTGTGGGGATGGACGTGCACTTCAACATCCATTCCCTCATTCTCACAAATCCTCTCGGCAAGACGTTGTACAACGACTGCTCCGGATTTATCTTCTGAAAGTATTTCTATCAGCATAAATATCGCCTTTATCAGTCGTCTTCAGGTCTTGTATCCAAATGTCCGCCATACCAGATCGCGCCCATTCCGACACCCTGGCGGAACATTTCCATAACCAGAGGATCTTCGCCTGCGCAACGGATTCTTACATCTCCGTCATCCTTCTCGAAAGAACGTTCAAAGATCCATATTTCCTTGGGTGACAACGTTTCAATAATGTACGGATTGTGCGTAGAGAACATGATCTGGCAATAATGGTTTTTCATTGTGTATTCACGCATCTCATCACTCAAGACATCCACCATATCATGGTAGAGATCCTTATCAGGTGTCTCAATGAATATCGTTGAACGCGGTTTGGAATCACGGAGAAGGAGCAGATACAGGAAGAGCTTGTCAGGACTCTCCTTCAATGCCAGAGGAAGATTCTTCTTGCGCTTCATAGTAGGGATCTTTTCCTTGATCTCATTTACGATTCGTTCGTACTCTTCCTCATCTTCCATCTTTATGTATTCAAGAACGTTACCGACATTTGATCCGGTGCTGTTAAGGTGCTTATGTCCGCCGGGAGCACCGCCTTCGTAGTAATAGGAACTCTGTTCTTCTGATGAGAAACTGCAGAAGAACCACTGTGAAATCTCCTTGTAGAGCATTACAAAATCTCTGTATCCGCTGATCTTACCGTAAAGGCTCAATGCAGCGAGGTGCTCGTCTTCAACACCGATGTCTGACTCAACTGTTTCTCCGTTGATCTTCCTGATCACACCGTTTCCACAGTTCATGTCAAGGATCGTTACAGCCTTTCGCCCTTCTTCACCCGGTACAGCAAGGATTATCTTCTCACTGTCGATGATCGGACTCTTAAATCTGCTGGTAACAATAGCGAGTTCATATTGGATATACTTAGGCTTTCCTTCTTTCTTGTCTTCAAGCTTAAAAAACACCCTGAATACGGAAGGTCTGGTTATATCAGGCGTCATGTTGGCAAAACCGGGTCTGCCATAGATTATGGATGCCTGGGCGCATCCCTGTGTGATCGTATCTTTAAGGAAAGCCATGCAGCCCATGAAAGACGTCTTACCGGTGCTGTTACGACCGATAAGTGCATTAAGACCGCGCAGCGGATTAAGAGAACCATCCGGTTCCTTAGCACTTATGAAATCATCAATTAAGATTCCCGCTTTATCCCTGTCAAAAACATCAAAGTTAACTATCTCTATACCAAGGATCATGAAGGATACCTCCTAAATAAAAGCGACCGCAATGAACTAAAAGCGGCCGCTGAAGCTTACATATAATAAACGGATCTTAAACGTTAACCTGAAAGCGTCACTCGGTCTCGTCAAGAGTTGTGTTGATCTCAGTAAGATTTGTCTGGATCTTAGCCATATTCTCAGAGAGTGTCTCATTAACATTCTCAAGCAGAGACTTAACATAGATGTGAGCATTTCTTCTGAGTTCTTCAGCCTGTGCCTCAGCATTAGCGATGATCTGGGCAGCTTCTTCTCTTGCGCCTCTTGTGATCTCGTGATCGTTAACCTTCATTGCATACATACGGTTAGCATCGTCGATGATCTTCTTATTCTTCTCTCTTGCCGTACTGATGATGTCCTGAGCTCTGGCAACGATATCGTTTGACTGGGCTACTGCAGCAGGAAGATTGTTCTTAAGGATCTGGAGTGAATTGATAGTCTCTGTTCTCTCGATAGAACACTTATCTGAAAAAGGAACGCTTGATGCATCCTTGACCATATCGATAAGATAATCAATATGCTTGATAGCGTCGTAACGCTGACCACCCTGATTGAAATTGCTGTTCTCCATTATTATTCCCTTCCTTTCAATAATTTATCCTTAACAAGATCTAATATCTCGGCCGGAACCATCTTTGAGAGGTCTCCGCCGTATGAACCAACTTCCTTTACCATCGAAGAACTGATGAGTGACATATCATCCCTGCATGGCAGAAGCACGGCGTCGTAACCAGTATACAGAAGGCGGTTAGCCAGCGCATGCTCTGATTCATATCTGAAGTCTGACTCTGATCTGATGCCTCTTATAGAAGCACAGCATCCGAGCTGCTGGTACAGGTCAACAAGAAGTCCTCCCCATGCCATTACTTCAACATTATCAAGATTATCATTCTTCAATGACAGTTTAATCAGTTCTACTCGTTCTTCAGGGGAAAACAGCGGCTTCTTTGCGGCATTCTCCATAACAGCAACGACAAGCTTATCACAGAGCTTCGAAGCTCTTCTCGCTATGTCTCTGTGACCTCTTGTGAAGGGATCAAACGTCCCCGGAAAGAGCATTACCTTCAAACCGCCATCCTCCGATAGTTACATCTTAAAAAATGTTATCACTGTAATCCCGTAACTACAAGAACGAACACGCTTCAGACCGTTAAGTTCTTCAGCCGGTTCGAAGTCCTTATCGTGCTCTACGATCAGCATTCCGCCATCAGCGAGCAGATTATGCTCAGCTATGAGCTTAGTCTCTTCTTCAAGTCTCATGGGGGCATCCTTGTAAGGCGGGTCCATGAATATGATATCAAATTTCTCACCGGCCTGCCCCAAGATCTCAAGTGCCTGCGCAACACCCTTTTTATAGAACCTGATCTCATCTGATCCTTCGAGTCTTACTTTGCTGATATTCCTGGAAATAATGCCTGCAGCCTGACCGCTCTTATCAACTAGCGTGGCACGTTTTGCACCGCGGCTTACTGCCTCTATTCCGATCTGTCCTGAACCGGAATACAGATCCAGAAATTCAGAATCCGGAACATCTGACTGGATAATCGAGAACAGAGCCTCCTTAACCTTATCGGTCGTAGGCCTTGTCTTGTCACCTTCCGGCGCCTGCAATATAGCGCCCCTGAATCTTCCCGTTACTACTCTTGGCATCAGATCAGCTCCATTTTCCTGGCGAATCTTAACTCGAACATCTGCTTTATTGATTCGTTCAGACGCTCAGCCTCTTCCCCGCCTTCTTCTATTATCCTGTTGACCGCCTCACAGGCTTCTGAGGCGATCTTCATATCAGTATAAAGGTTTGCAGCACGAAGTGTAGGAATACCGTGCTGTCTGGTACCGTAGAAATCACCCGGTCCTCTTAATTCCAGATCCTTTTCAGCCAACGCAAAACCGTCAGATGATTCACACATCATCTTCATTCTTTGCAGAGCTATCTCAGATCTTGATTCTGACACCAGAAGACAGAATGACTTCTTATCGCCTCTTCCTATACGGCCTCTTAACTGGTGAAGAGTCGACAGGCCGAATCTGTCAGCATCCATGATGATCATGACGTTCGCGTTCGGGTTATCCACACCAACTTCGATTACGGTCGTTGAGATGAGGATCTTAATATCACCGGAGATAAATCTCTCCATGGTCTCGAGCTTTTCCTTCTCCTTCATCGAGCCGTATAAAACTGCACTTGAGTACTGCGAAAGATTACTCATGGAATCGACCATCTTCTTCATCTCAAAAACACTCGTAACGGATTCATCGCCGTCAACCGGTTCACCAACCATGTTATCAAGACCCGATTCAGTCTCATCCTTATCGATCTTTGCGCAGACAATGTAAACCTGCTCGCCTGCGGACAGTTTGACGCTCATTATCTCTTCGATTGCCTTGCTCTTCTTGGAATTTACAAACCATGTTGTAATCTCCTGACGTCCCATCGGCTTTTGTTTTATGACCGATGTTGCCATATCACCATATATGACCATTGCCAAGGTTCTCGGAATTGGAGTAGCAGTCATTATGAGGTTATGTACACTCTTTACGGTGCCGTCAACGGCCGTGTCCTTGAACAGAAGTTTTTCTCTCTGTTTAACGCCAAAGCGGTGCTGCTCATCTGCTATTACAAGAGCAAGATCCTTAAAACTGATATCATCAGTAAGCAGTGCATGCGTTCCGATAATGACCCGCGCACTGCCGTTTGCAATCTTCTCTTTTATCTCCATTTTCTCTGAAGGTTTTGTCTTGCCGAGCAGGAGAACGGGCTCCACTCCGCTGCTGTTTAAGAGCCTTGAGATCGTTTTATAATGCTGCGTTGCAAGCACTGACGTAGGTGCAAGAAGCACTGCCTGCTTACCCATCAGTGCGGTAATTATCATGGACAACGCTGCGACCATGGTCTTACCTGAACCTACGTCACCCTGGATAAGCCTGTTCATCGGAGTCGTAGACATGAGATCTGTCTGGACATCCTTAAATGCAGCGGTCTGATCGTTTGTCAAAGAAAAACCGAGATTTCCCTTGATCATGCTCCATGCAGCAGAGACCTGCGGATCGATGCTTCTGGGATCAGACGGTATAACCTGCTCTGCAATCTCTTTTATTCCGTGCCCTGCACTGTAAAGCTTCATTCCTATTCCAAGCAGGATAAGCTCTTCATAAGCAAGCTGTTCACGGACTCTGCGTGCTTCTTCAAGTGAACTGGGAAAATGAGCCTTCTCATAAGCTTCCAACGGAGATACAAAACCCTTTTCCTCTGCGATGCTTTGCGGGATGCATGACATAAGCTCGTGTCCGCAAAGCTTCAGTGCTGTCTTCACCCACTTGGATATGTTATTGGAAGTAACTCCTGCAGTTAAGTGATATACAGGTCTTACAAGTGCGTTGTCTTCAATCTTCTCAGCCTTCTCAATATAAGGGTTTATCATCTGCATCTGACCGTTAAAAAGAGATACGGTACCGTGTATGAAACAATCGTCTCCCAATGAGAATTTACCCGCAAGATACTGTGAATTGAAAAATGTCAGCTTGATCCTTCCCGTACCGTCAGAAACAAAGAAACTAAGCGGTTTCTTCCTGCTTGTTATGTTAACTGAAGGATTAGTTGAAATCGTTCCCCTGAATGACAGATCATATCCGGTTCCCGTATCAAAACGGTCGTTCATATCAAATGATCCGATGGTTCCCACATCAGACCAGTCATCATAACGCCACGGGATAAATGCGATCAGGTCATAGATCGTATATATATCCAGCTTGGCAAGCTTTTCTTCGGCAGCAGGACCTATTCCGTAAAGATCTGTTACGGGATTGGACAGATGAATATTCGCCACTGTCATATCCTCCGTGCACAGAACGATACACAAGGACATTCATCACACTTAGGTGACTGGGATGTGCAATACTTACGTCCGAGATCAACAGACAGATGGCCTAATCTGATCCACATATCTTCAGGAAATACCTTCATTATGTCCTTCTCAACCTTCGCAGGATCACTGCTCTCAGTTATTCCTATTCTCTTCATCACGCGCTTGCAGTGCGTGTCTACAACGACAGCAGGCGTGCCATAGATCTCACCAACGATCAGGTTTGCGATCTTCCTGCCGATACCCGGAACCTCCATCAGAAGTTCTGTATCGTTAGGAACCTTACCGCCCCATTCACCGGTCATCTTCTTAGCGAAAGCGATAACTGATTTAGTCTTGGAACTTGTGAGTCCGCATGGCTTGATCACCGATGCGATGACATCCGGATCTTCATCTGCTATTGCCTGCATGTCAGGGAACTTCTCAAAAAGCTCTCTTGCAGTAATATTAACCCTTTTGTCGGTGCATTGTGCGGACAATATACCGCGAATTGCCAGTCTTTCGGGGAAATCCGTCTCTAATGAACATTTACTGTCCGGAAAAGCGAATGACAGAGCATCGTAAGTCTTTAAGGCAAGTGCCTTTCCCTTGGAATTCTTTGCTGCCAAACTTATGACTCCTGATTCTCAGGCGGATAAGGGAACGAGAAAACAAATCTCGCACCGCCCAATTCTCTGCCTTCGTCACAGATGATCGTCTGACCGTGACCTGCAAGGATCTGCTTACAGATATAAAGACCAAGACCAAAGCCTTCAGCCTTTCTTGACGGATCAGCCTGATAGAAACTCTCAAAGATCCTCTGTCTCTTTGATTCCTCAACACCAGCTCCCGAGTCTTCAACTGAAATGAAGACCTTTCGCGCTTTGGGATTGGTCTCTGTTGAAATCTTTATCTCGCCGTTTTGAGGTGTGAACTTAATGGCATTCGTAATGATGTTTATGATGACTCTGCAGAGCTGCTGGGCTTCACCATATACCATGATTCCCGGACCGGGATCAAGAGACTTGATGACCCTGATCTGCTTATCGGTAAGCTGTGCTTCAAGGTTATCAACGATGTCGTTGATCATGTCATTGATATTGAATTCTTCCATCATGTCAGGATCAGGATGAGAGAGCGATGATGCTTCCGTCATCTGCGTTACCAGCGTTCTGATTCTGTCGGTCTGCTGCTTGATGAGTTCAAGATAATGAGGCTGTTTCTCCTCCGGAATGGTACCATCGAGCATTGCAGTTACAAAACCGTTGATGGATGTAAGAGGCGTTCTGATGTCGTGCGCAATGGACGAAATGAACATCTCTCTGTCGTGTTCCTGGTTCTCGAGGGATTCGATCATCCTGTTTACCGTCCGTCCCATCTCGGTAAACTCGGAAGAAACAGACAGTGTCGTGAAATCGTTGGGATCTGAATACTTGGGATTTACACGTACTGAATAGTCACCTTCTGCAACCTTTGAGATGGCCAGTGAGATATCTTTTACGGGCATAAGGCTGAAATAAACAAATACCGCATAAAGGATAATTGCTATGGACATCGCAATCATTGCAGGAATGAATATTACATAAATATATTCGTTAATTGTTGCTTCAGTTCCTTCACTGTTGCTGACGACAACAAAATACGGTGTTCCTGAAATCCTGACACAGCTGATGGAGATGATCCTTCCGGTATTATTTGAACCGGTCCTGGAAAAACCTATCTCATCTGCCACTGTAAGAAGATTAAGCACGTCTTCCTGCGCAATGTAAAGCGGAACATCATCGTTTGTCAGAAGAATATCTTCAACATCCGTAACCAGGGAATTCCTGCAAATGATCATTCCGTCTTTGTCAGTAATATATACCGCACCATTTGAACGGTACGTTTCGGAATTGACAAATCTGTCAATAAGTCGGGAATTCTTGAAATTATCAGTTCCGTCATCATTAATTGAATACTCAAACGGAACATCCTGAAGTGCAGCTATTGCAGCAATATCAGATGCAAGGTCATTAGCACCATTCTGAGTGCCTGATTCAACCTCTAAAATAAGGTTGTTATACATATTCTCATACGAAAGGAACAACAGGACTGCAAATACAATCAATGTTGCAAGCACAAGAAATGTTATCAGGAAAACGGCAAAGCCCGCCGATACTTGCTTACCGTCAGACCTCGACGCCATAAAACTTACCTCGTCTCGAACTTATAACCCTTGCTCCAGACAGTCTTAATGCTCCAGTTCTGCTCCCTGTCGGGATTCTCGATCTTCTCTCTGATACGCTTGATGTGAACGTCAACCGTACGTGATTCTCCGTAAAAATCATATCCCCAAACATTCTCAAGGAGCTGTTCTCTTGTGAATACTCTGTTAGGGTTGGATGCAAGGAAGAACAGGAGTTCGAGTTCCTTGGGCGGCATATAGATCTCATTTCCGTCTACGCTTACGACATAACGGATCTTATCAACTGAAAAGCCGGGATATGTAATAACATCAGTAGCAACATCCTTGCTCTCAGTAGCAGCAGTCGCATTATCTCGCTTGTCTGTACGTCTCAAGACAGCCTTAACTCTTGCAAGGACTTCCTTAGGTTCAAACGGCTTCGGGATGTAATCGTCAGCACCTAATTCAAGACCGACGATCTTATCTAGTGTATCCGTTCTTGCTGTAAGCATGATGATCGGAACATCGGATGTCTTTCTGATCTCACGGCAGATATCGTTACCGTCCATGCCCGGAAGCATGAGATCGAGAATAACTATATCAGGAGCAAAGGCCTGAAAAGCACCTACGGCTTTGTCACCCTGCATGCAAGTGGATACCTGATAACCCTCTTTCTCAAAGTAGAGTTTGAGAACTTCAATGATGCCCTGATCGTCGTCTACGAGCAAAACCTTATTAGCAGCCATTTGATCACCCCTGATAATAACTTCTTAGGTTTTTTCCTTATGTAACAGTGTTACAAGCCTTTATTCTTCGGCAGAAGCCATGCTTCCGACGTCGAAATTGTTGATCTCGGCAGTATAAGAATCCAGATCAGTGAAATTCTTATATACCGATGCAAAGCGGACATAAGACACACGATCTATATCCTTAAGCCTCTGCATAATAAACTCGCCTATTTCTGACGAGGATATTTCTTTGTTAAAACGCTGGTCTATGATGTGCGTGATATCAGAACAGATATTCTCCTTAACCTGCTGAGACACGCCGCGCTTCTGACAAGCTACATCAAGACTTCTCATGATCTTGTCCGCATCAAAAAGCTGTTTGGTACCGTCTTTTTTGACGACCATGGGCTTCAAGCCTTCGATCTTCTCGATTGTAGAGAACCTGGCACCACAGACAAGACATACACGTCTTCTTCTGACAGCAAAGCCGTCATCAGTCGGTCTTGAATCAAGAACCTTGTCATCATTCGCGCCGCATTTGGGACAGATCACCGACTACTTACTCCTTAATTACTGTCCGTCCTTACCGAACATGAACCAAGGCTTAGCAGACTTCTGTGCCTTATCCTCAGCTGCCTGAGGAGCAACGTTTGCCTGCGGTCTTCCACCCATCTGAGGCTGTGCGGGAGCCTGCTGTACAGGCATTTGCTGTACGGGCATCTGCTGTACGGGAGCAGCCTGCTGAACAGGAGCCTGAGGCTGTACCGGTGCTACGGGAGCAGGTGCGGGTGTAGGCTGAGCTACTGACTCATCACCGAATCTGAAGCCTGACTGCGGTCTCTGTACCGGAACGGGTGCAGGTGCAGGAGCGGGTTCAGCTGCTCTGGGTGTATAGTCTGTTCTCGGCTGAGGAGCAACAGGCTGTCTGGATGTAATCAAAGTAGGATTCTCTCTGGAGAGAACTGATGTGCTTGCTCTGTGTCCAGCGGAAGCATTGATCGTTCCATCGAAACCGGAAGCGATAACCGTGATCATGAGCTCATCTTCAAGTGAATCATCAACAACGGCACCAACGATGATCTCTGCTTCGGGAGCTGCTGCCTGACGAACGATTGATGAAGCTGCATCGATCTCTGAAAGACGCATTCCTCTTCCGCCTGTGAAGTTAAGGATAACACCCGTAGCTCCGTCGATCGTTGTGTCGAGGAGAGGTGAATTGATAGCCTGCTTAATAGCAACTGTAGCTCTGTCTTCGCCTGAAGCACGGCCGATACCCATGTGGCAGATACCAGCATCCTTCATGACACGTGTTACGTCTGCGAGGTCGAGATTGATGAGTCCGGGGATAGCTACGAGGTCAGAAATACCTGCGACACCGAACTTCAATACCTGGTCTGCCATGTTGAATGCTTCTTCGAAGCTTGTATTATCGTCTACTACGTCAAGGAGTTTATCATTTGATACGATGATGAGTGAGTCAACTGACTTCTGGAGTTCTCTGATACCGCGCTCAGCGTTTGCAGCTCTCTTGGCACCTTCGAAAGTAAAAGGACTTGTTACAACTGCAACTGTGAGGATACCCATATCCTTAGCGATCTGAGCAACAACGGGAGCAGCACCTGTTCCGGTTCCGCCGCCCATGCCGGCTGTGATAAAGAGCATGTCTGTATTAGAAATAGCCTCAGCGATCTCATCTCTGGACTCTTCAGCGGACTTCTCACCAACGCTCGGATCAGCTCCGCATCCCAAACCTCTGGTAACCTTCTCACCGATCTGGATCTTGATCTCTGCCTTATTACGTGCAAGAGCCTGATTGTCAGTATTGATCGCGATGAACGTGACGCCCTGAACACCACTCTCGACCATTCGGTTTACAGCGTTACTTCCGCCGCCACCTACACCGATTACCTTAATGCTTGCAACATTAGATTCGTCCATTGAATAGCTGTGCTTGCTCTCAGACATCCTTCTGTTCCTCCATACGTATAGACTTTGTAATTACAACTAAAAAATTATTTCTTGATTAAAAATATTATTAACCATTCAAAATTTTAACCCAAAGAATAATTTCAATCAATACGGACAGCAAGATTTACTGTCCGAATGTAAAGAAACTTTCATATTTAATATATCATTAAATGGCTGAAAACAACTATTTTTATTCGTATTCCCTGAAAGTATACTCATCACCGGTCATATCAAGCGCACCGTCAACGGTAACCTTGTCAAAAGCATCAGCGTTGAAAGCATACAAAAGCCACGCCATGTCGTCACTTATTGAATCCGTACCGTTCAGCTTGATCTGGATGAGGTTTCCGGAAGGAGAGTAGATTGTGAGGAATATGTATCCGCTGGGAAGTATCCTTACCTCCGAAGTGTTCTCGAACATGCAATAATCGCCGCCTACGCTGGCATTATCTGCCGCAAGTATAGCACCCAAAACAATGATCGCCTTCTTATAATCGTTCATGTTGGAGATCTTTACATGTTTGCCCAATTCGGCGGAAGTTATGTTAAGACCGCAGATAACGGGCTGTACGGTTCTCTTTGAGTCAAAAGATGACAATTCGAGAACGATTCCGTCCTTATCCAGAGCTGCATAACCGTCAGGCGTCCTGACATAGCAGACCTTGCTTCTCTCCTTTATCTGGATGTCAACAGTGGAAGGCAGCCTGATGCTTATCCGGATGTCCTCAACATAGGGATTCTCTTTCTTAATACGCTCTTCAGTCTTTCCATAGTTGAGCCTGATGATATCAAAGATGTTGCCGCTTACGCCGCTCATGAGATGGGCATCGTATTCCAAACCAACTTCTTTTAAGACTTCCTGGTCTGAAAGGACAATATTGCCTTCAACATGTGCATTTCTTACCCTGAACGCAGGCAGGAACATAACGAGCACGACCATGATGACCAGTGCAAGGGCAAGACAGATGATGACTATGCTCTTGGCGTTAAGCGGAATTATTTCAGCAAGCGACTGCCTGGGAGCAGGTTCAGCTCTGCGCTGAATCCTTTCTCTCTTTGCCGGTGCGGGTTTTGCCGGTTTTTCTGCACGTTCCTTCTCAGTTTCTTCTTCGTCCGAATCATCCTCTTCATCCGGGTCTTCATCTTCAGACTCACCGGACTCATCGGATTCATCATCTTCATCCGTTTCTTCACCGTCAGATTCTTCTATTTCCCCAGTCTCTTCGCCCGCTTCAGATTCATCCTTTTCTTCATCATCTTCAGAATCTTCTGCGTCTTCGTCATTATCTTCAGGTTTACCGGCTTTTCTCTCAACAAAGAGGCTTTCTTTGACAGTATCATCAGAAGGCTTTTCCTTACCAGCCTTCTTCTTATCAGACTCTTTCTCCGGAGCCTTGGCAGAATCATCCGAAGCCTTGTCAGCTTCGCTGTCCGCACCGAATAATCTGTCTAATTCATTATCATCCATGGCTCTTATTGTAACAGTTTTGGGTTATTCTTGGAGTGCTGCCTTGATCGCATCAGTAATCCTCTTGCCCGTATCTTTGATGGCAAGACTCTCGCTGGCTTTTCTTATCTCATTCTGCCTGTCGGGATCATTAAGAAGATCGACCAGAATGCCTTCAAGTTTACCCGCCTTAACGTCATCGTCACTGACTACTATGCCTGCACCTTTTGAAGCAAGTGAATTGGCATTATAAGTCTGGTGATCGTGAGCGGCATATGGATAAGGCACCATGATCGCACACGCACCCGTAGCGGTGATCTCCGCACATGTTACTGCGCCTGCACGAAGGATCGAACAGTCTGCCGCAGACATATACAGATCAGGTCTGTCAATGTATTCCCTTATCTCAAGATTGGGAATCTCATACAGATCCGGTGTGATCTCAACCGAGTTATGCTTACCGACTGATATAAAGAAATGAACATCTTTGTATTCAGGCTTTTTTGCAATGTTGAAAACAAAATTCGTAAGCGTCGCAGAACCAAGTGATCCACCCATAACGAAAACAATTTTCTGGTCCGGATCAATGCCGAGTTCTGCCCTGGAATTCTCCTTTGTCCTTCCGAACATTATGCTTCTTACGGGATTACCCGTATAAACGACTTTCTTTGCCCTGGAAAATATATCTTCCTGATTGGGAAAGCCCGTCATTACCAGCGCTGCACTGCGGGACAGAAACTTGTTTGCCCTGCCGGGGAAGGCATTTGCTTCGTGGATCATTATCGGTACACCGAGCTTGCGTGCTGCCGATAAAAGAGGGCCGCTTACATAACCGCCCGTGCTGATAACACATTCAGGTTTAAAGTCCTTAATTAGAGAAATGCACTGTTTTTTACCGCGCTCCAATGCAGTGTATGCCTTGACCATTTTGGGAGAAGGTCTGGAAGGAAGCGGAAGTGCCTCGACATCCACGAATTCATAACCTGCCTTGGGAACAAGCTCACCTTCAAGACCGATCTTACGGCCGGTGAAGATGATCTTGCATGTATCACCATTAGCTTTGGCATCTTCCTGCAAAAGACCTGCAATGGCAAGCGCCGGGTTGATATGGCCTGACGTACCTCCGCCTGTGATCATGTAACGTCTTTCCATGCGTTCAGGCTCCTGCATTTACAGGCTTGGATTTAGCCGCAAGTTTTTTCTTTTTATCAGAAGGACGGAGTGTTCCGCTTCTAGATACGGACATGATGAAACCGTATGCGATAAGAAGTGAGATCTGCGCGGTACCGCCGTAACTGATAAACGGCAGCGTAACGCCCGTAGAAGGGATGATCTGCAGCTCAACCGAGAAGTTCATCAACACTTCGACAAAGATCAATGTCGTACATCCCGTCGCAATTGTTCTGGAGAATACATCCTTGGCTCGCCAGCACACCCGCAGGCACATCAGGAACATCACCAGATACATCAGCATCAGCAAAACACCTCCGATGAATCCGGTCTCCTCCACGTAGATTGAGAAAATATAGTCGTTCTGAGCCTCAGAAACATAATTGTATTTCGATCTTGAATTACCTAATCCAACACCCCACATACCGCCTGAACCGAGAGCGTTGTGAGCATTATCAACCTGACGGGTATCGTCCTTTGTGAGCGTGCTCTCTTCTTCCTCAGTTTCCTCATCTGCATTGAAGATCTGGATACGCTTGAAAACGTGTGCGTAGTTCTTCATGAACCTGTCTCTTCTGTCAGCAGGCATTACGGCAAGAACGACAGCACCGACCGCACCGCCCACAAGCGCCATTACAAGCATTCCAACAGCCCATGACTTCCACGGGATCTCAGAGATGAGAGCGCACATGAAGATTACTGCAGCAATGATGATGAAGCATGAAACGTGCGGCTGGAGAACGATGACAAGGTCGACAAGGACGCACATGCCGATCGGAATGATAAAGTCGATCATTGCGTTTTTCAGGAATTTCGCCAGATCCGATTTAGGCTGCCTGATCTTGCCGTCTCTCCTGAGCTTTACAACAGTAGCGCGGTAACCTGCAAACGCAACGATCAAAGCAACTTTGATGATCTCCGAACTCTGCAGCTGGATAGGTCCGATGTTGATCCACCGGCTCGCACCGTGCTCACGTCCTACGCCCATGGCGAGCGTTGCAAATGCAAGTCCCAAGCTCATTACATATGAAGATATTATGATCCATTTCTGTGCGAAGAATTCGATCGGAATGAATGACACGATAAACATCATGACAAGTCCGACTACCGTGAATCTAATCTGTCTGGTAAGGAACCACGAAGAATCCTGGAACTGGCCGTATGCGTCAGGACCTGATACCGAATAAAGGATAACAAGTCCGAATACGATCAGAACGAAAATCATGATGATCATCGGGATGTCGGAAGATCTTACAGCCTTCTCGATTGCAGCAGCATTGATGGTATTCTCATGAACCGGCTTCGGCGGTTCGATGAGACTGTCGATATCGGTAATTACTGCCTTCTTCTCCTCAGGTGGACGGGTATTCCCGTTCATCTGTCTGGAGGATTTGGTCTTTCTGTTCTTATCGGCCATCTGTCAGGCGTTTCCCTTCTCGATAAAATCCTTTGCTACTTTTTCAAAACCGAAACTGTGAGATGCCTTAAAGAGTAATGCATCACCGTCTCTTACATAATCGTTAAGATGCTTTTCAACATCTGCCGTATCTTTACATTTTACTATTTCGAGCTTCATATCAATCATATGGGCGCCCTTGATAAATTCATCAGCATTCTCACCCGTTATGAAAACTCTGTCGAAATCATAAGCAGCGCAGCTCTTGCCCGTCAGCTCATGAAGTCCGGGAGCCTGTTTGCCAAGTTCGAGCATGCCGCCGAGCGCAAGAACCTTACGATGACCCTTAGCCTTTCTGGAGAAGTTAAGGAATGCATTTTCCATTGATTCCGGAGACGCATTATATGCATCGTTCATGACGAGATATCTCTTTGTCTCGGTTATCGCACCCCTGCCGTCCATGGCACTTCTGTTGCTGATGGTATCAGCGATCTTCTGCTGCATCTCAGGTGTCTTTGTTATGCCTGTCATGTATGCACAGAAAATTGCGAAGAGCGCATTTCTGATATAGCTCTCGCCATACATCTTAATATCAAGAGGAATGGTGAATTCCGACCTTACGCCCATTCTGTTGAGGCATACACCGAATGCCATTCCCGTTTCAGTCTCTTTAACATCCGTAGCCGAAACAACAAGCGGACAGGGGAGATCATCATCGTCCCTAACCTGTATTCCTGCAATGAAATTGTTGATCGGAAGTTCCTTAACGCATGTATCAAAGAGTTTGCGGTCATCACTGTTAACCGCAACAATTCCGCCGTCCGTAAGACCTTCGCAGATCTCCATCTTGGCCTTCATGATGTTATCTTTGGTCTCGAGTATCTCGATATGTGAATAACCGATGTTCGTAATTATCGCAATGTCAGGACGGGCGATTTTTGTAAGATATGATATCTGTCCCAAACCTCTCATCCCCATCTCGACTACGATAACTTCGGAATCCAGCGGAGCTGAAAGGATCGTTTTGCTCATGCCGATCTCGTTGTTGTTATTCTTTTCCGTGGAATGAACCTTAAGACCAGTCTTCAGGACTTCAGTGATCATTGTCCTCGTTGATGTCTTTCCTACTGAACCAGTAACCGCAATGACCTTGCATCCCAACTTGAATCTGTAATGATTTGCAAGAAGTCCCAATGCCTCTACAGTGTTGTTTACAAGGATAGCTACGGCTCCGTCAGGAATGGCGCTCTCATCGTTTGTCATAAGGGCGCAGGCACCCAGTTCCATAGCTTTTCCGAGGAATTTATTCGCATCGAAATTCTCACCGGGCAAAGCGATAAACAGCTCGCCTTCCTTTATTGTTCTTGTATCCGTTGAAACGCCCTTAACTTCTATTGAAGTCGCGAAAACTATCTCATTTCTCTTCGATATCAGCTTACCGCCGACTGCCTTCTTCACTTCCTCGAGTGTAAACATTACTGATTTTCCTTCTCGTTCTTTTACTGCGGCAACGGCATGCTCACAATCATCAAAATGTATCGTCTCATTTGCAAAGATCTGATAATCCTCATGACCCTTGCCTGCGATGATTACAGTGTCACCTTCTTTTGCCATATCAATAGAGAGTCTGATGGCTTTGCTTCTGTCAGCCTCAATCTCATATTTTCCGTCCGTTTTTGAGATACCCGTTACGATATCTGCAATGATCGCATCGGGGTCTTCATTTCGCGGATTATCCGATGTTATTATCGTGTAGTCTGAAAGGTTGCCGGATACTTCTCCCATCTCAAAACGTCTTGTTCTGGAACGGTTTCCGCCGCATCCGAACACAGTGATAATGCGTCCTTCCGTATACTCCTTGAGAGTATTAAGAACGCTCTCCAATGCTGCTGCGTTGTGTGCATAATCAACGAGGATGTTTACGCCGAAATTGTTTTCGACGGGCTGCATTCTGCCGGGAACGCTTATGTTCTCAAGAGCTGTCTTTACCGCGGTGATATCAATGCCTTCGGTATATGCAGTGCAGATGGCACAGAGTGCATTATAGACATTGAACTTACCCGGGAGTGCAACAAAGATATCGCCCTTGAAATAATCGGAATCAAGTTCAAAAACCGTTCCCGTAACGTGACCTCTTCTCTCAGGACGCAGATTCCTGGCAACAAAATCAGCATCGCCATCAATACCGTAAGTAATGAGCTTAACCTTGTCCTTGCAATAATCAGCAACTCTGCCGGCGATCGCACAATCGGCATTAAGGATTCCCGTATCGCAGATATCGAAGATCTTAAGTTTGCACGAAATGTAATCTTCCATATCCGGATGCTCATTCGGAGCAATGTGATCCTCATAAAGGTTAGTAAAAGCGGCAGTTTTATATCTGATGCCTCTTACGCGGTCGAGCTTCAGCCCCTGTGAAGAAACCTCCATGACAAGAGCTTCCGAACCCTTGTCTGCCATATCGCTCATCATGCCGTAGAGATCTCTTGATTCCGGTGTGGTGTGTGACGCGTGAATCTTCTCTCCTGCGATGATATTGCAGACGGTTCCTATAAGACCTGTTTCTTTACCGGCCTTCTCTAATATCTCCCTTAACATAAATGCCGTAGTGGTCTTACCTTTGGTTCCGGTAATGCCGAATACGTCAAGTTTATTCTCGGGATGATCATAGAAATTGGCGCACAGGTCTGATAAATACTTGTGAGTATCATTGATCTCAATTACAGTGAGACCGTACTTCTCAGAAAGACTTATGAAATCTGAATCAGGCATGCCGTCACGGTTGATATCGATGGCCAGAGCCGATGCACCCTGTTCTGCCGCCTTGGCAGCAAATGTATGACCGTCAACGGTAAAGCCCTTTACACAAACGAACAGAGACCCTGAAGATACTTTGCGTGAATCAAACTCAACAGAAGTGATCTCCTTATCAAGAGATCCTGCAATAAGTTTGTATTCGATATTGTTGAGAACGCTCCCGATCAGCATCTCTTACTTCCTCGCTTGTTGTTTTGTAACCGTTCCGGCTACCGGCCGGAATGTTGCCCATATATATTAAAACAAAAAGTGTGAACTCCTATGTGGCAAAAAGAATGAAATTATCGCTTAAGTGTCAAAGATGTTTGTGCGGCAGTCTTCTTAATCGTCATCATCGTCGTCAGGCGGCAAGGCATCTACCCTGCCGTCTTCGCCTCCGGACCCACCGGAATTGTTTTCCGGAGCCTGGGTAGGCTGGGTATATGTCGGACTGACAGTGTTCGAGAGCTTAACGTAAATGATATCACCCGCATATACGGTCGTACCGGACGGAATGCTCTGTTCGTAGCACAATCCTTCAATATCGCTCTCTTTGTCGATCTTGCAGTTGAGGTTAAGTTTAAGGCATGCTTCAATGCACTCGATGGCTGACATTCCTGCCATGTTGGGAACACGAGTGGTAAGCCACTGGTCCTTAGTTACTCCGGCAGGATAGAGAACAACGATACCTGTTTTATAAAGAGTGTTCGTATAGTCAGGATGCGTTGTTGCAACAATCGTGTCAGGAGTCATATCCATTGTTCCGTAGAGTGTGGACAGACCGTTTACGGAGATTCTGGATGCCGCGCGCGAAGCAGGCATACCCTCTACTTCCTGAACGTACCACTGCTTGAGGAGCTGGTCGTATTCTTCGGATGTGAATCTTCTCTCAACACCCATGTATGAGAGTGTTCCTTCAACGATCTTTGCAGCTGTTGAAGCAGCAGAAGATGAACCTACCGAGAAATCCCTCGGTTTGTTGATAACTACGAGAACGGCAATCTTAGGGTCATAAGAAGGTGCGTAACATGAGAATGAGAGCACGTGAGCACCCTTCAATTCACCAACGTCGATCGTGGATGTTGATGTCTTACCTGCTACTGAATAACCTGCAACCTTACCTGCTGAACCAGTACCGTCAGATACAACGCCTTCCATCAGTTTCCTTACACGCTTGCATGTATTCTCTGAGAATACCGTACGTACAACCTCAGGCTCGACTTCGTCGATGATATTACCTTCAGTATCCGTGATGTATTTAACGATGTGAGGAACGAGGAGGTCTCCTCCGTTGATGATAGCGCAATAAGAAGTGATCAGCTGGATAGGGGTAACGGTTGAAGACTCGCCGTAAGCCAAAACCGACATGTCGACAACGGTTGGCTGCGCGTGGAAGATTCCCTTACCTTCAGCAGGAAGATCGATACCTGTCTTATCGTAGAAACCAAGCATACGGACGTATGAATAATACTTGGTAAGTCCGATCTTCTGGGCAAGCTGCGTGAAGACAGGGTTGCATGAATTCTCGAATGCCTTCTCGAGTGTCTCAACACCATGGTTATAACCGCCTGACTTCTGGAGCCAGCATGAGATCGTGTGCTTCGATGAGAGCTGTACAGGCTCATCACTGAACGTGTCATCTTCCTGTGCGAGGTTCTCCTCAAAAGCCATGCATGTCGTAAGAGCCTTGAACGTTGAACCCGGCTCGTATGTGTCTGATACGCATCTGTTACGCCATGCGTTTGCCATAACATACTGAACCTTCTCATCATTGCTTAAGTAATTCCAGGCTTCTTCGCCCGTTCCGAAAGGCTTTGCATAAGGATTGTTACAGTCGTAATTAGGAAGAGATACCATCGCATAAACAGCACCTGTATAAGGGTTCATAACGATGGCGCAGACACCGTCAATGGGGTCATACTTCTCGTATGCTTCTTTCGCTGCTTCTTCCGCAATTCTCTGAATACTGATATCGATGTTGGTAACGATGTTATTACCGTCAGATACAGGAATGGATGTAGCATCAGAATAAGGCAGAACGCCGCCTGTGATTTCATCCGTCTCTGAATATCTGTATCCGTCTTCACCGGATAAGACACTATTGTAATATGCCTCAAGACCGTAAAGGCCGTTAAGGCTTACTCCGTCGTTTTTGGCATAACCGACAACCTGGGACGCGAGGCTTCCGTAGTTATAGTATCTCTGCGGAACGGCTACGAAACCAAAACCCTTAACCTTGTTATCCTTAAGGTATTTCTCGAATTCTTCCTTCTTCTCAACCGGAACATTCTTAATGATGTCGCAGCCTTCAACATTGTTTCTCGGATCGTCCTTATCCGTTGCATCTACAGGGATGATCGAATCGATTTTTTCATAATCAACTCCGAGATAATTGACCACGGCCTGCATGATCTCCTCACGTGTAATGAGCGTTGATGTAACCATCTTGGGAGAACAGATTACAGTATAGTCGTATGTGTTTGAAGCAAGGGGAACCATATTTGAATCGTAGATCATTCCCCTGTTTGCAGAATATGTCATCAGTGTCCACTGCTCATCGGCTGCAGCTCTGGCATACTTATCGTAATCAGTTACCGTCGTCTTATACAGACTATATGCACAATATCCGAGGTATCCGACTACGGCTACGGCAACAACAGCGATCCATGCCTTGGCGAATACCGCAGAATTGAGCTTTGATTCTTTTTTTTGCTTGGGCTGTTCAGTTTCCTGCTGCTCAGCATTCTGCTGTTCAGCTTCGGACACCTGTGCTTTAGGAGCTTCTTTACGGAATAATTTAGAACCTTTCGCAGGTCCCTTGTTGTTACTTATCGGGGTGTGCTGCATAGTAATCAGCCAACGCATCCTTGGAATCTTTGTACGCTTCGTCATTGATTCCGTCAGTGTTATAGTTCTTATTTGTATGCAGAGAATCCGTATTGGGGATCGGGAGATTGATTACCTGATTCTGGTTAGGATCCTGCATTCCAAGCGCGATTGCCTGGGCACGGATAACGTCCATGTCTGCAACGCCGTTCGCATTCTCTTCAGCGTTTACGATCTCTCTTCTTACTGAATTGATCTGATCCTTAAGATTTGAATTATCTCTTGCAAGCTCAGAGATCTCTGTCTGAGGATACAAAAGGAGCATTACGAAGAATCCCATGAGGATTACGAGTCCGATGGATAAGATCGTCTCAAAAAGCTTTCTTCTGGTAAGTCTTCTGGTCTTTTTCTTCTGCTCGCGCTTAGCGTTGGCGTCCTCATGTTCCATAGCGTATTGAACGGTCCTCTCATGAACATCTTCGTATGAAAAATATTCTTCAACGTGATCTTCTATGTTCAGAGGTTCCTCTTCAATTACGAGAGTCTCGTCGGGAATTACTTCGCCATCCTTGAGGATAAGATTTGTCTTACCTGCAGACAGCACCTCTTGGAGTGTCTCGTCGTTCACTCCTATTTCAAAGCTCTTAGCTTTTCTTCTTGATGCTACTGCCATTTTCCGTTCTTTCCTCTTATGTTAATCAGTTATACTGTTCGTTATCGTTTCTCTCAAATACTCTGAGTTTCGAACTTCTGGATCTCGGATTGATCTCGATCTCTTCTTCTGTAGGTTCGATCGGTTTCTTTGTAATTACCGTTCCGAGTGATTTCTTGCCGCAAACACATACCGGGAAATCTCTGGGACATGTGCAGGGGTTCTCTGCGTTTCTGAATGCTTCTTTTACGATTCGGTCTTCCAAAGAATGGAATGAGATAACGCAGAACCTTCCGTTCGGTTTTAGTTTCCTGATACCGTCCGTGAGCAACGACTCAAGTCCGGAGAGTTCATGGTTTACTTCGATTCTGATCGCCTGGAAACATCTCTTTGCGGGATGCTGATCCTCGCCTCTTCCGTGTCCGGGCATATATTCCTTAATCGCATTTGCAAGTTCCGTAGTTCTGTAGAAAGGCTTTGTCTTTCTTCTCTCGACGATGCCGTCTGCAATTCTTCCCGCATGATGTTCTTCGCCGTACTCTCTGAAGATCCTCTCAAGTTCATCTCTTGAATACTTATTGACTACCTCAGCAGCCGTAAGCCATTCATCAGGATCCATTCTCATGTCGAGAGGACCGTTCTTCATGTAGGAGAATCCTCTCTCAGCCGTATCGAGCTGATATGAAGAAACGCCGAGGTCAGCCATGATGCCGTCGACCTTATTACCGATCTTAAGGGTTCTGATAATGTCATCAATATCCTTATAATCAGACTTTACGGGAATCCAGTTAATACCCTCAAAGCACTCTCTTCTCTCCATGCATGCAGCAAGTGCAGCATCATCTTTATCAATAGAGATCAGGATTCCCTGTCCCTTCATTCTTCTTGCTATCTCTGCGCTGTGTGAACCGCCGCCGGCAGTACAATCAACATAGATTCCGCCCGGTCTGACATTAAGATTGTCAACCGTCTGATAAAGCAATACCGGAATGTGGTCAAAATCAGAGACCTTCAACATAATACTTCGTCTCCAATCCTTCTATGCCGCTGAGGTCGTGATCCTCATTGTCATAGAAATTCTTAGTGCAGATGTCTAACTTACCGTCATCGTTAAATACACAGATCTCGTCACCGGGCTTAGCACCGATTCTCTCCCAGAGCTCTGTATTAACGGAGATTCTTCCCTGCGAATCAACACTGACTTCGCAAGCCTCACCGATAATGGCTCTCTTGATCTTACGGGCATTTGCATCCATTGTATTGAGCTTTCCGAGCTGTGCCTTAACGACATTCTCAAAATGATCCTTTGAGTAAACGCAGAGATAACCGACATCAAGGCTGTTTGTTACAACAACCTCAGCGCCAAGCAATTCTTTCTGCTTTGCAGGGATAAAGAATCTTCCCTTTGCGTCTACTTTCTTAATATCTCTCATCTTGAGTCTCTAAAAAAACTGAATTTGTGGTAAAGTGAGGATCACGACCCGATTTGAGCCACTTTCCTCCACCAGAGTGGGAAATATCTCCCTAAATCACCACACAACTGTATTTTATTCGTAACATTCTTTTAACGCAAGGGGTTTTTTGTAATTTTCCGGAAATTTGTAAAAAAAATTTTCCTGGGGATTTCAGGGGTATGTGCACTTGCGAAAATCTCTTACAGTTGAGCGGTTTTCTGTATGAAAACGGCAGTTATTTCCGAAGCGGTTTGCCTCAAATATCTCACGGGTTTGCCACATGTCACGGAACTGGTGGATGAAAGTGGTGGAAGTAACATCAAAGTGGAGGAAACGGGACATATTTTCAGCAGAATTTCAGTTTCCGGGCTTATTCTGAACAGTTTCTGAAAAACAGGACGTTTTTTCAGAATATTTTCAAAAACAAGCCGATTTCTGAAATCCTGCAGAAATAATAAAGGCGGCACGACCGCCGCCCTGATGTATTATTTTATTTCCTTATATTCCGGATACGAAGATATCGCTCCTTTGCGCGTAACGCTTATTGCACTGAAACGATTCGCAAAGTCCAGACACTCGTTTATTACGGAGAGCGGACAATCAGAGAAGTTCTCCTTCCCTATTCCAAACGCCCTCAGTTTCCACAGGAAAGACCCGATGAATCCGTCACCTGCACCGGTAGTATCGATCGCATTAACGGCAGGACAAGCAGATGAAACGCAGCCTGAAGCTGTATATGCATCCGCGCCGTCTTTTCCCTTGGTAAGTATCACGAGCTTAACATTGCCGGTAAACAGAACTGGAAGAGCTTCATCAATCAATGCCGTACCCGTAATGAATTCCAGTTCTTCATCAGATATCTTCAGGATGTCGCAGTCAGGAATGAATTCCCATATAACGCGCTTCAGCTCATCCCTGTCATCCCAGAGCATGAACCTGAGGTTCGGATCAAAGCTTATTAACGCGCCCTGTCTTCTGGCGATGGTTATCGCTGCGCGGTGTGCATCCTCCATGGGGAAATCGCCCAGTGAAACGCTGCAGAAATGCAGACAGTAACAGCTGCCCAGCATCTCAGCCGTAACCTGCGACGCATCGAAAAGCATGTCGGCAGAAGGATTACGGTAGAACGAATATGTATTCTTGCCGTCTCTTGTCTGACTTACAAATGCAAGTGCGGTATTAGCCGCAGATGTATAGGAAATAAACGAGGTATCCACGCCGGCTTTGTCAAGCGCTCTTGTAATTATGTCTCCGAAAGGATCACAGCCAAGCTGCGTGATCATGCGCGACTTGCCGCCGAGTTTTGAATAAGCTCCGCATACGTTTGCAGGTGCGCCTCCCGGTGCGGGAGAGAATGCGCCTACTTCGTAGAATTCGCAGCCCTTCTTATCAGGAATGAAATCGATCAGTGCTTCGCCTATTGCCACGAGAGTATCGTTAAGTCTCAACGCGGTAACCGCAGCAGAAGCGCCGCTTGATGCAACCCTTACCTGACGGTATTCAGGATAGAACCTGGTCGACATGACATACCTGCCGCCGTTTATATATACTTCCAATGAAGATACATCAGCAATGATCCTGAGCGATTCGAGATTGTTGAGTTTTATCTTTCGAGCTGTCCTGCCATAACCTTCACCGTTTGTGAAACGCATGATGAATATGCCTTCGGATTTATTCCATGTCAGTTCCACGCCTGATACAGAGAGCGTAAACTCAGATTCAAATCCTGATGCTTCAACTTCGAAAGGAAGTCCTTCCCAGGCTTCACCTTCTACGCGTTTTGTATTCTTCTTCAGTGAAGATAATTCGCGGATTGGATTCTGCAGGATCTTACCGTCAGGTCCGATGCTTAATTCGCGTGGCAACGTAAGGCAGTGCTGCCACCCGAGTTCTGTCGTGGGATTGGAATATGAATCATCACCTATTCCCATCCAGCCGATGAGAAATCTTCTGCCGTCAGGAGCAACAAAAGTCTGCGGTGCATAGAAATCGAAACCGTAATCAAACTCTTCAAAATCAGAGAGCTTATCACCGTCCATCTTGAAGTATCCGCTCTGAAAGATATTCTGCATGCGGAATTCTTCACGGGTTACTCCCTGCGGGCACAGAGCCAGAAACTTCTTGTCACCGAGAGTAAACATGTCAGGGCATTCCCACATGAATCCCATGTCAGGAACGGAGAGGCTTCCCTTATATTCAAACGAATCATGGGATTTGCCTTCGTAAAGAAGAACACATCCTTCATCATCAACCGTTCGTGCACCAAGCACCATCTTATAGATGCCGTCTTCGATCCACACCTTCGGATCTCTCACATGGCATGAGCAGAAAGACGGATAGTCGGGATTGCGCAGCAGCACTTTTTTAGATGACATAGAAGAACCGTCAGAAGAAGTAACGCTTATGACATTGGCACCGCGCCCTTCCAGGACATAATCATAATCACCGTCTTCCATAACATTTCCCGTATAGAAGAATTCAACGTGATCAGGGAAGGCAACTGCAGAACCGGAGAATACGCCGTCTCTGTCTTCGGAAAGGTCAGGATTTAAAACGATGCCGCAGTATTTCCACGAGAGAAGATCCGGACTTACATAATGGCCCCAGCATCTTGTTGCCTCACCGCGCGGCGTTCCCGGAGAATACTGAAAATACACATGGTAGAAACCGTCGAAATAGCACAGGCCGTTAGGATCATTAAGCCATCCTTCCGGCGCTTCGATATGAAGATCCTGTCTCCACTTCTTCTCCATGTGATACCTCCGCTAAGTTATTTTCCGCGATATCGAATAGTTCAGGATGACACCGAAGGCCAGGTAATTGATCAGCATCGACGTACCTCCCAGACTGATGAAAGGCAGCGGGATACCGGTGATCGGAAGAAGGCCTACGGCCATTCCCATGTTCTCTATGAAATGGAATGCGAAATATCCGGTAAATCCGGTAATTGTATAAGAAGCAATTTTCGTTGGGCTCTTGGCGGCAACGTAAAGACATCTGCACAGGAAGAAAAACGCGAGGATTATTACGGTCGTCGTTCCGATGAATCCCATGTGTTCCGAGATGGCGGCAAAGATAAAGTCACTCTCCTTAACCGGAACGCTCGTCAGGATTCCAGTATGGTTACCGGTAAGACCGCCTGACATGATCGCGTATTTGGACTGCATGAGATTGTACTCAGAACGGGGATCCGAACCCTGGAACGCAAGCGATAAGATTCTGTCCTTCTGATATGGTTTCAGATAGAACGTCCAGACCGCCGGAATAACGATAACGACAACTGACGAGAAAGCCAGGAGAAAGTATCTGTATCTTACGCCCCATGCAAAAAGCATGCATACGAACGTAAAAACGATAACCATCGCCGTACCGAAGTCCGGCTGCATGAGAATAAGCAGCATCGGCGGCGCATAATAAGCACCTATGATTCCGAATCCCTTGAGGATCGTATATTCCTTATTGGCCATCTTCTCAAATATATCTGCGGCAACCATGATAAGTCCGAGTTTAGCAAGCTCTGACGGCTGGAAATTACCGATGACAGGAAGATTGAGCCATGAATCGGCGCCCCATGTGGCGACAAGCGAATAACCGTCGATGGGAACGAGTATCAGAAGGAATAGTGATGCGGCATAGATCAAACGGCCTATGACTTTCATGAAGTGGGAATCAAGGACACTTAAGATCAGGGCACCCATAATTCCGGCAACGGTAGCTGCTATCTGTCTGTAGAAGTTACCGGGATAAGCTGCATAACCTTTGGATAAAACTCTCTGAAGAACGTAAAGGCCGATTATCGTCATTGCCAAAATAGGCACAACAAGATAATAGTCAACGGTCTTAAGACCGTCTCTCCCGCGAAGTCTTACAACGCCGGAACCAGCCTTATCCATTATTTATTCTTCTTTCCGCTTTCCGTTTCTTCATAAAGTTTTGCAGGGAAAGATCTCTTCTCGAGTCTCTTTGTTCTTGCATATGCAATGTAAAGAAGTGCAACAATTACAAATACAAGAGACAAAAGCTGTGAGATTCTGAGGTTTGTGTGACCAATATAGAGAGAATCCGTTCTCAAACCTTCAATGAAGAATCTTGCTGTTCCGTAGAGTGCAAAATATGCGCAGGAAGTCTCGAAAGAAATCTTCGAATGTTTTCTGATGTAAAGCAGAATGAAGAAAATTGCAAGATCTGCAATTGACTCGTAAAGGAATGTCGGATGAACCGGCATCGTGGATACGAGCGTAGGGCAGTTAGCACTGAGATACTGCTCAACAGTTGAACTTGTCATACCCCAGGGAAGATTTGTCGTAGTACCGAAGCACTCCTGATTGAAGAAGTTACCCCATCTGCCGATTGCCTGTCCCAAAGGAAGATAAACGACACAATAGTCAGCAAGTTCCCTGAACGGAATCTTACGGACACGGCACATAACCAGTCCACCGATGAACACGAGGATAACGCCGCCGTAAATTGCAAGACCGCCTGCTCTCAGATCAAATATTGCTTTCAGATTCTGTGAATAATAGTCCCAATTGCATGCAACAAAGTATGCTCTCGCACCAATGATCGCACAGGGAATGATCATAAGGATCGTATCGTAAACGAGACCTTCAGGGAAATTAAGGCTCTTTGCCTGCTTAACTGCAAGAACTACGGCAAGCACAAGAGCCAAAGCAATGAGCAAACCATACCAGTATACTTCTATGCTCCCGAGCGTGAACGCTACGGGATTAACATTGATGTTAATTCCAACTCCCGGGAACTTAACTTCAACAAAATCAAACATGTGTCCTTATCCTCCATGCCCTCACGGGGTCATTTAAATCTTTGATATATTACCACAAAATAAAGAATATAACTTTTGAAGCGGGCCATTCACGGTCTAATTGAGGTTTTTAACATACTCCATTGCCTGCTTCTTATTGAGTTCCACTGCATTTATCAGATCTTCTTTCGATGTGTACTGTGTCTCAGGTCTCAAAAAGTGCATCAGGTCAATAGAGAACCTGGCCCCGTAAATGTCTTCATCAAAATCGAAAATATACGTCTCTGCCACATCGTTCATCGCTTCTTCGAGCGTCGGCCTCCTGCCGATATTGGTTACACCGTAAAGGATCCTGTTTCCCAGGTGAACGCGCGATACATAGACGCCTCTTCTTACGACATATTTGTCTTCCGGAATGTTTATGTTGGCCGTGGGAAAGCCCATTGTCCTGCCGAGCTGTTTGCCGTGAACGCAGTAACCGGAATAGGAATAGTCCCTGCCGCCGCAGAGCTGTCTTGCAAGATCCACGTCGCCTTCTTCAAGTGCCTTTCGAAGCCATGTAGTTGAGATCTTGCTGTCAGTTCCCTCAAGCAGATGGTCCTTTACAACAATAACACGGACATCGTTTGCTCTCGCAAACTCCTTGATCATTGCGACATCGCCTCTGGCATTACGGCCGAATCTGTAATCCTCGCCCATGACGAGAGTATCAGCGATGGCACGGTTAAGAAGGATATCCGTCAGATACTGCTCAGGTTCCATGTTTCTGACTGCATCGAAATCCAAAACCAATATCTCATCTGCGCCTGCCTTGCCGATGAGATTCAGTCTTTCTTCAGAAGTATAGAGTGATTTGGATCCTGTCTTGATCAGATTCTTAAATGTCTGAACAGTTGAAGTAAGACCGTCCCTTTCAGCAATCGCAACGGTCTTCTCGATAATGTCCATATGGCCTCTGTGGAGACCGTCAAACAGACCTAACGCTATGACTCTTCCCTTAGTTCCAAGCGGAAGATCATTGATCGAATATGTATTGCATACCTTAATCATGCGCGTAAAGCCTCTCAATTCTCATGGTCAGCACGCCGTTTTCCATTGCAGGGAAAACGACGGCAATAAGATTGCCTTCTGAAGTGGCTCTGTAGTACACACGGTTCTCATCCGATATTTCGTGATCTACCGCAATCGGGAAAGCGATCTTTCTTCCAAACCTGATGTCCTTTGTCTGCTTGGCATTAAGCTTTATCTCAGGAAGGAAGCTTACGGTTTCAGATGCATCTCTTACAAAAGAGAAGTCACCTTCCGATGCCATCTTCTCAAGCTGTTCGGGTGTATATGCATCCTTAACGTTGAACTGGCCGTTTACCGTTCTTCTGAGCGAATCAGCATACGCGCCGTAACCTGTAATGTCACCCATATCAGAGCAGATGGTTCTTATGTATGTACCCTTGGAACACATGCAGTCGAAATCAACTGCGATGCCCTTATCAAGTTTTGAAATATTGTTTATGTCAAGTGAATAGATCTTAATGGCAGCAGGCTTCAGATCAGGCATCTCGCCCTTTCTGGCCAGCTCATATGCTTTTTTGCCGTCAATCTTTTTTGCTGAGTATGCAGGCGGGAGCTGCTCCTTCGTAGCCTTGACTGTCAATGCTGCGGAACGGATCAGTTCATAGTCTGAACTCTCAAGTGCAGCAATATCAGATTCGGATGGATAATTCTCTGAAATGAATTCACCCATCTTATCCATGGTATCGGTCTGCGCACCGAAAATGCATTTGCAGGAATAGCCTTTGTCGAAACCCTCGCAGAATCTGAGGAACTTAAGTCCCTTACCTACAAATACTGGCAGAAGACCCGTTGCAAACGGATCTAATGTTCCGAGATGTCCGACCTTACGGGTACCCAGGAGTTTACCGACAAACCTGTCAGTCTTAAAGGATGTCCAGCCCTCCGGTTTGTCTACGAGTATGAATCCGTCTTGAATCATAAGGTATTCTGAACCTTTGCTATTACTTCTTCAGCGAGTTCATAGATGTCCTTGTCTTTGACGGTGAATCCTGAAGCTCTTACATGTCCGCCGCCGTTGAAATACTCTGCAAACTTGGAACAATCGAAGTATTCCTGTGATCTGACATTGCCTCTGATCTCACCGTTCTCGAGTTCTCTAAGCACGATGGCAAGTTCAACTCCGTCTATGTCACGCATTGCGGATACAACGTCATCAACTCCGTCAGGTCCTGCACTGAACGCCTTGAACTGTTCATACGGAACGACCGTTAATGCAAATTTTTCATCGCAGAAGAACTGAACTTCAGATCTTGCCTTGGCGGACAATAAAAACTTTGCCTTAGTCTTGCGGTCGAAAAGGTTATAACATACTTCAGAAATGTCTCCTCCGAGATCGATCAGAAGTCCTGCAGATTCGAGTGTTTCCGGACGGGTATTCTTAAAAGTGAATCTTCCCGTATCGGTAACGATTCCCGCCAGGACGGCTTTGGCTGCACTGGGATTCAGAATGTCCTTTATGTCTTTGCCTGTAATCGCGGATACCTGCTGTGCAACATAAAAGACCATCTCGCATGCAGAAGATGCATCCGGATCGATCCACATATTGTCTGATCTGACAGTTACTGAAGCATGATGATCGATAACAAGCTTAGGTTCAACTGAATCATAGATTGCTCCGCAAATGCCCATTCTGGAACCTTCAGACAGATCAGTTGCGATTACCGCACCAACCTTCCTGCCTTCAATAGTTCCTTTAGTCCTGAATTCATCTGCCAATGCAGTATCAGAATCCGGTCTGAAAAAGAGATCCCCGATACCAAGAAACTTCATGTTCTCAGGCAGCTCTTCAGGGATGGCAACATATGCGCTGCCGCCCAAAGCCCTGATGATGGTGACAACGCCGGAAGCAGCTCCGACACAGTCTCCGTCAACGCTTCTGTGGAGGAAGACAAGGATGATCTCATTATTCGCCTTTGTCTTCTCAATAACGCTTAAGATGTTCCGTGCGCTTCTTGCGCTTCCTTCCTTATAGCGTTCTCTCATTTAATACTCCGTTCTAATGAGTCAAACGAAGAAAGTAACTGCCGCGTGGCAGTTACTCTTCTTCCTGACTTTCTTCCTTTTTACCTTCACGCTCTTCTCTGGCGATCCTTCTGGCTTCGTCTTCCCTGATGGTCTTCTCGATCAACGACTCCATCCTGATAGCTTCATTCAGAGTGTTATCGAGCTTGAAGCTCAATTCCGGAGCAACTCTTAAGTTGATCTCCTGTACAGTCTCATAACGGATGAAACCTTTCGCATGCTCGATTGCCTGCATGGCTTCCTTCTGAGTCTGCTCATCGCCATAGACAGAGATAAATACAGTCGCATGAGACAGATCGCGGCTCATCTTAACCGACGTAACGGACGTCATTATAGGAACTCTCGGATCCTTTAACTTAGTCGCGATGATCGTCGAGATGATCTTCTGGATCTCATCTCCGACTATCTCCGGTCTTCTGTTTTTCATATCAGTCCCTCTTAACTTCGACGTTACCGAATGCCTCGATCACGTCGCCGATCTTAATGTCGTTATATCTCTCGACAGTAAGACCGCACTCATGTCCGGATACTACTTCTCTAACGGAATCCTTTTCGTGCTGCAATGAGCCAAGGACACCTGTATAAACAACGACGTCGTCTCTGATGACTCTGACGTTGGAAGATCTCTGGATCTTACCGTCTGTGACATAACAGCCGCCGATAGTTCCGATACCGCTGACCTTGAAGAGCTGTCTGACTTCCGCATGACCCCAAACGACTTCTTCGATCTTGGGTGCGAGCATACCCTTCATGGCGTTCTCTACATCCTCGATTGCGTTATAGATGACGCTGTAGAGTCTGATGTCTACGCCTGTTTCCTTGGCCTTATCGATGATCATCTGTGAAGGTCTTACGTTGAAGCCGATGATGATAGCGTTAGATACGTCAGCGAGTACGATATCAGATTCGTTGATCGCACCAACTGCGCCATGGATAACGTTGATCTTAACTTCTTCGTTTGTGAGCTTCTCCAAAGACTGCTGTACGGCTTCGACAGAACCCTGGACGTCAGCCTTGATGATGATATTGAGATCCTTAACATCGCCTGCTGCCATCTGAGCTGCAAGTGTATCAAGGCTCATCTTGGATGATCTGTGGAGCTGCTCTTCTCTCTGCTTGATCTTACGCTTTTCAACGAGCTGTCTAGCTGTCTTATCGTCATCTACGGCAAAGAGGATCTCACCTGCCTGAGGAACCTCAGGGAGACCTAAGATCTCAACAGGGATTGAAGGACCAGCCTTCTTGATCGGCATACCCTTGTCATCGTACATGGCTCTTACGTTACCGAGGATAGGGCCGCATACGACTGTATCACCCTGTCTCAATGTACCGCGCTGGATGAGAACTGATGCAACCGCACCTCTGTTCTTATCGAGCTTAGCCTCGATAACGGCACCCTTAGCCTGACCCTTAGGATCTGCCTTGAGTTCCATGATGTCTGCTGTGAGCAATACGTTCTCGAGGAGATCATCAATACCTGTTCCCTGCTTTGCGGAAATAGGTACCATGATCGTCTGACCGCCCCACTCTTCGCAGATAAGTCCGTAGTTTGTAAGTTCCTGCTTAACTCTGTCAGGATTTGCACCCGGCTTATCGATCTTGTTGATGGCAACGATGATCTCTGTGTTAGCAGCCTTAGCGTGGTTGATAGCTTCGATTGTCTGAGGCATTACACCGTCGTCTGCAGCTACAACGAGGATGGCGATATCCGTGAACTGTGCACCTCTTGCTCTCATCGTTGTAAATGCTTCGTGACCAGGGGTATCAAGGAATGTGATCTGACGTCCCTTAAGTCTTACGGTGTAAGCACCGATCTTCTGTGTGATACCGCCGGCTTCGCCTTCGGTAACGTTAGCTGATCTGATCTTATCGAGGAGTGATGTCTTACCATGGTCAACGTGACCCATGACAACGACAACCGGAGGTCTTGTCTCGAGGTTCTCCGGATTATCCTCATCAATGAAGAGGATATCTTCCTCTGTCTTCTCCTCAAGGAGTTCAGCGTTGATTCCGAAGCTGTCTGCAACGAGGCATGCTGTATCAAAATCGAGTTCCTGGTTGATCGTAGCCATGACACCGAGCTTCATGAGAGCCATGATGATGTCAGAGCTCTTCTTGCCGATACCTTCAGCAAACTCCTTAACCGTAATGAATGCAGGGATCTTGATCTCGGTGATTACCTGCTCAACAACTGCCTGCTGAGCTTCCTGCTTCTTTTTCTTCTTCTTGAAGGAGAAATCATCATAGTCTCCGTCGCTGTTTACACGGCCTGAGAACTGTGATGTGCGGGACTGCTTTCTCTTATCGATATTTGCATTCTTCTCGCCGTCTCTTCTGTCATTGTTATTATGCTTCTTATCGAAAGCACTTTTCTCGGCATAAGAAGATCTGCTCTTCTTAGCCTCTTCGATGGGAGCCTCTGCTCTCGGCTTGGGTGCTCTCTTGAACTGCGGGCGCTGATTATCATCGTCCTTATCCTTGTCGAATCCGCCGCCGCCTTTGTTGCCCTGGAATCCGCCGCCGTTCCTGTTATTGTTATAACCTCCCTGGCCGCCCTGTCTCATCGGGCTCTTCTTGTCTCTGCCGGAATAAGTGATAACCGTAGAACTTCTGATCGTCTCGCCTCTTGCGGGAACATCGGGCAGAGAGATTACTGCAGAAGACAGTCTGGGCTTCGGTGCAGGCTTGGGTTCCTGCTTAGGCTCAGGCTTTACCTCAGGCTTCTTCTCCTCAACAGGCTTTTCTTCAGCTTTAACTTCGGGCTTGACCTCAGGCTTAACTTCTTCCTTGATCTCGGGCTTTACTTCTTCCTTTACTTCAGGTTTCTTAACCTCAGGCTCTTCAACCTTAACAGGCTTTTCTTCCTTAGGTGCCTTGGCTGCCGGAGCCTTCTTGGCAGGCTTCTTGTCCTCAGCAGGAGCTTCCTCAGCCTTGGGCTCTGCTTCCTTCTTCTCAGCAGTCTTCTTTACTGAAGGCTTCTTCGGAGCAGGCTCTGCTTCCTTCTCAGCCTTAGCTGCAGGAGCCTTCTTTACCGGCTTCTTATCTTCAGCGGGAGTCTCCTCAGCCTTAACCTCTGCTTTCTTGGCAGCAGGCTTCTTTGCAGGCTTAACTTCTTCTGCTACGGGAGTTTCTACCGGTGCAGGAGCAGGTGCTGCTACCTCAACAACGGGTGCTGCTGCGGGAGCCTCTGCTTCGTCAGTCTTCTTCTTATGTACACGGCCGAGTCTCATCTTCTTGCTGCCGGATACACCTCCGACTGTCAGGCCACTCTTTTTATTTTCGTTTTCTTCACTCATCAATTATCTTCCTCCTCGTTGATATTCTCGAGTATGGCGGAAATACCATCCGCAAAGCTTTTGTCCGTAATTGCCGCTACTGTTCTGTCGGGTTTGCCCAATGCATATCCCAGATTGTCTGATGTTCCGAAACTGTAACAGGTTATTTCGTCTGATCCGGTATTCTTCAGGATCTTATCCAAAGAATTACGCGAAATATCCTTGGTAATGATCAGGAGCTTTACATTACCGGAACGTATTGCTCCGATAACGGCATCGCTTCCCGATACCACCTTGCCTGCGCGTGCCGCAAGGCCCAACATTCCGTATACTCTCTCAGTTCCCGTCATTCGTTTGTCTTTATGCTCCCCAAAAGTGATTTAGCCAGTTCCTTAATCTCTTCTTCGTTCAAAGGCTTCTTAAGCCCCTTGGAAAGCTTGGCTGCCTTCTTAAGCTCAGCAGTTATGCACGCCTCGTCGGGACAAAGATATGCGCCTCTTCCGGCGAGTTTGCCGGTCGGGTCATAAACAACATCCCCGTCGGGTGTTACAACAACGCGCAGGAGATCACTTTTATCTCTTACGGTTCTGCAGGATACACAACTTCTTTGCGGCTTTTTCTTCATAACCAAACGCTCTGCTCTAATCAGCCTTCCTTGCCGTTTTCATCATCAACAACCGTAAAGTCATCGATAAGTGTCTTTGTAGCTTCTACGCTCTCGTCAGATTCCTTCTTGATGTCGATCTTGAAACCTGTGAGTCTTGCAGCAAGTCGTACGTTCTGACCGCTCTTGCCGATAGCAAGTGAGAACTGCTGGTCAGGTACGATAACCTTTGCATATCTCTCAACTTCACCGTTCTCATTTGTTGTGATCTCAGTATCAACTCTGGAAACCTTTGCAGGCTGGAGTGCCTCACTGATGAAGAGTGCAGGATCTTCCTTCCAGTCAACGATGTCGATCTTCTCGTCAGCGAGCTCATTCATGATCTGCTGAACTCTCTGGCCTCTCTGACCTACGCAGGAACCCTTTGCATCGATATCGGGATCCTTGGAGAAAACAGCGATCTTGGTTCTTGAACCAGCTTCTCTTGCTACTGATCTGATAACAACATCGCCAGCCTTGATCTCAGGAACTTCAAGCTCGAAAAGCTTTGTTACGAGTCTTGCATCAGTTCTGGAGAGTATGACTGAAGGTCTGCCGTTTGCCTCTTCAACACCCATTACGAGGAACTTCATGATTCTGTCCTGATCGTAATGCTCATTTCTGTTATTTCTGATCTGACCGTCGTGCTTAACAACAGCTTCAGCGCGGCCGATGTTTACGTAAACGTTTCTTGCATCCTTACGGACGATGGTACCGGAAGTGATCTCACCGATCTTGCCTGAGAACTCGTTCTGGATCTTGTAGCTCTCTGCATCTCTTAACTTCTGGTTGATTGCGTTCTTTGCAGCGCTTGCTGCCAAACGTCCCAAATCCTCAACGTCGATACCGATCTCGATCTCGTCTCCGACTTCTACGTCCTCATAACCTAATTCGTTAGCAGCCTCGATGGAAATCTCATTTGCCTCGTCGATGACATCGTCAACAACCTCTGCGAGCTTGTAAACATAGATCTCGCCTGTTTCTCTGTCGATCTCGGCATTTACGGACTTGATGTCCTGTTTATTGCCGCCGAACTCACGTCTGTAAGCTGCAACAAGACCGCTCTCGATCGCCTGGAATACCTCTTCCTCATCGATGTCTCTTTCTTCTGCGAGGAGCTTGACCAGGCTTACTATTGTATCCTTGGGTTCCTCTTCATTCTTCTTTCTGGGCATTTTATATTTCCTCCTAACTTAAAATTCTATGTGACGTACGGCCTTCGCTATTTCCTCAAAATCGAGTGTCATCTCATCGCCGTTATCAAATACAAATGATGCCTTGCTGTCTTCTGCACCTTTGACCGTTGCAGTAAAACTCTTCTTACCATTCACGGGTTTGTAAAGTGATACGTCAACCTTCTCACCCGCATATCTGTTGTAATCCTTTTCCGTCTCCAAAGGTCTCGTAAGTCCCGGTGAGGAAACTTCGAAGAAATCCGGATCGATGGAAGCTGATTCGTCAATGATCGGATCGATTGCACGGCTTACAGTCTCACAGTCATCGATTCCGATGCCGCCACGCTTGTCAATATAAAGCGTAAGGACCATTCCGCGTGCTTCCTTGACATAAGAACAATCGACAAGATCAAATCCGAGTTCAGTTACGACAGGCTCAGCCAGTTCGAAAGCTTCCTGTGCTACTTTTGATCTCTTAGCCAAATTCATTCTCCTTCTACAACAAAAAACGGACACGCCATACGGCTGCCCGTTCGTAAAAACTCTTTTATGAACTACGTAATTTTAACATATAGGCAAAAATAACGCAAACTGAAAAATGTTCCTGATTTTTTACATTTTAATATTCATTTCGCGCGTTAATTATACTAAAATAATCGTATCCAGATATCCAATGGAAATAAGTTCCCCAAAGGAGAAATTCTATGATTAAACTTATTGCAGGACCTAAGGGCACAGGCAAGACAGCCAAGCTCGTCGAAGACATCAACGCAGTCGCAGCTACTGACAGCAACGTAGTATGCCTCGAACGTGGTAACAGATTAGACCAGCTTCTCAAGCCCACAGTACGTCTTGTAAATATGAAGGAATACCCCATCGAAGGTTTTGAACAGGTTCTCGCATTCATCTGCGGCATCTGCTCCAAAGATTACGACTTAACACATATCTATGTCGACGCGATCTGCAAAGTTGCTAACAACTATGACCCTGAAGGCCTCGGTGCATTCCTTTTGAAGCTTGACGAATTCTTGAAGGATACACCTGTTACGGCTACTATCCTTTACAGCGGAGACGTTAACAGCCTCCCCGAAGAAGCAAGAAAGTTTGCTTAAGACAATTTAATACCGGAAAACTTCCCGGGCCTGTTTATGCAGGTCCGGGGTTTTTAATAAACAAACCATTTAGGAGGGAAAAAATATGGGTTTGATAAAAGAATTCAAGGAATTCGCACTCAAAGGCAATGTAGTTGATATGGCTATCGGTGTAATCGTCGGTGCTGCATTCAAGGACATCGTTACATCTTTCACAGACAGCTTCATCAATCCTTTGATCGCTTCTGTCGGCGGCGCAGAGATCGCCGGAGCTATCCGTCTTCCTTGGGTTGATTACACGGGACTTACGCTGGAAGAGATTCAGTCTCTCTCACTCAACTATGGCGCTTTCTTAACAGCCATCATCAACTTCCTCATCATGGCAATCATTCTCTTCGCTATGCTTAAGGCTGTTAATGCTCTTAAGAATGGTGTCGGCAAGTTTAATAAGAAGGGCAAGAAAGAAGAACCCGCACCTGCACCCGAACCTTCTGATGAAGTTAAGCTTCTTACAGAGATCAAGGATCTCCTCAAGGCTCAGAACGGTAAGAAATAACTTTAGTTACATCTGAAATTCAAAGAGGCTGTCTCAAATGAGGCAGCCTCTTCTTTGTGGTGTTCTTTATCGTACGGATCAATCTTTTTTCTTTTTCTTGGTCTTGTCTTTTTTCTTCTTCTTTTTCTTGCTCTTCTTCTCTTCTGCCGGAATCACGGAATCCTTAACTTTGGACTTCTTCACCGGAGCAATGGTTCTCGAACCGTCTGCAAGAGCAGCAATTGCGGAAGAAACAAGCTCTACTGTATCTTTGTTTACCGAGTAATACGCGAACCTTCCTTTGCGCTTAACGTTTACAAGTCCTGCTCCGGCAAGGACGGACATGTGATGCGATAATGTCGGCTGCGTAAAATCGAATTCTTCCAGGATATCTTTGGCAGTAAGTTCGCCTCTTGAAGAGATCAGGCTTAAGATCCTGAATCTGACGCCTTCTGCAAGAACGCCTAAAATCTCAACAAGCTGATCTTCTTTTGCTGCCATGGATTTCCGTTATCAGGCAATGAGCTGATCCTTCAATGCTTCTTCGAACTCGCCAAGGTTAGCGCATGCGATGATCTCAGCATTGTCTTCGAGTAAGATCTCATCCTCGCCTCTTACGAGAACTGTCATGGGTACGCCCATCTTACGGAGCAGGATGAGCTGATACTCTTTGGACTCTTCAGCGGAGAGATACTTGCACAGAAGTCTCAATACCTGCTTTGCATCCTCAAGATAGATTCCGGAAAGCTTCATGAGGTGATCTACAACATACATTGCAAAGACATCGTTGAAATCCAGAAGATCCTTCATGGGGAAAACAGAAGTGAAGGCTGTAATTGACATTCTTCCGACAATTTCCAGGCCCTTGAAATCCTGCATGGGGATCTTGAAACTCTCTACGTTTGCAGAAAAAAGTTCCTGCATCTGGTCAACGGACAATTCGCTCTTGAGATCCTTGATCCTGGCAATTCTTGCAGTAATCTTCTCCTCAGGGAAGAATGTAGCCTGACCGATCTCGGTTGCCTTATGAATGAACCAGCTCTCAGGGATCAAACCCTGTCTCTTCCAGCGATAAAGCGTACCGTATGAGATACCCTCTTTTGTAAGCAGATCTTTTTTTGAGATAAGTCTGTCATCCATAAATCCAATTACCCTCTTTCGTTATTACTTGATAATCCGATTGTAGAATAACAATGTTACAACCATAAGACATAAGGATAAAAAGAAGGCAACAAAACAAAAACCCCTGAAGTCTATAACTTCAGGGGCGTGGATTTTAAAATATGAAATCAGATATCAGCCGAACTTAACTGATCCGAAGATCATTGAAAGGCCTGACAGAACTTTGGCTCTGGCATCTGCCGGAAGAGCAACACCGATGACGATCATCGCAATGAGACAGAGAATGATACCGATGAGGTAATATGCGAGGATGGCCTTCTCGAAATTCTTAATGTTTCTGTTGCGTCCTGCTATTGAGAGGAAAATTGTCAGGATAAAACCCAAACCGGGAATGGCACTTAAAAATGCGAGCCAGAAATACTTGGATGTTGAAACAGGTCTGTACTGCGGAGGGCACGCATCGATCAATGCCTGCTGTGCTTCTCTTTTCTGTCTCTTCTTCTCTAACTTGGCATCAGCCTTCTCTTTTGCGATCCTTGCCTTCTCAGCTTCCTTATCTGCAGCGGCCTTAGCTTTAGCTGCTTCTTTCTCAGCTGCAGCCTGAGCCTTTGCTGCTTCCTTCTCAGCTGCTGCCTGAGCTTTTGCTGCTTCCTTGGAAGCCTGTTCTTCAGCTTTCTTTGCTGCCTTGGCGGATTCTTCTGCAGCCTTTGCTGCCTCTTTCTCTGCTGCTGCGGAGGCTGCTACTGCAGCTGCGGCTTCAGTGGCTTTTTCTGCCTTCTCTTTTGCTGCCTGGGCCTTCTCTTCTGCCTTCTTAACCGCTTTTGCTTCTTCCTTAACGGCTTCTTCCACCTTCTCGGCCGCGTCGGAAATTTCGGGTTCCATCTTCTTATCTAAATCGTCTGCCATATGAAAAGACCCCTCCTTCATTTAATAAAATGATTATAGCATAAGCATCTTGATTAAATCACCGCAAAATAAGCATTTCAAGATTTGGTAAAAATATATTAACGGACGTACCAGCGGTGTCTGATATTGTATGCACGGATAACCCTGATGATGCCGTCGATGATCGCAAGACTTCCGATTATGAGCATATAAACACTCAAAGTATTCTCCGGTGCGAAAAGAATGTAGATGCCTGCAACGGCCCAGATCGCACTCATTATCACGAGCAGGATATCATAAGTTTTGTTCGTCGTTTTCTTTGCCCTGGCCATGCAGTTATATGCGCATGCAAAAAGGAGTGCAGCGAATATTCCGCTTGCCATTACAAACAGAGCACCTTCCTTGACGAACGTGATTACGGTCGTCGCAACAAGTGCGGATGATACCGTGGCATCTACGAGATGAGGCTGGAAATTCCAATTGTCTTTCTTCATTTTCTTAACGGTAAGAGTAATCGATATTACCGTTGCTGCAACAAGAAGAAGTCCCACCAGAATGAACATGAAACCTTCCGGAATCAGGAATATAAGAAGACCTGCCAGGATCATGGCAAGACCTTTCGCGAGGTCAGATCTTCTGAACTGCCTGTAAATACTGGATTTTGCTGCCTTCTTGCCTTCGCCGTCAAAAAACAGCTGATCCGGGAGAGATGCCGCGGCAATGCGGAATCCCATGTCATCACCCAAGACTACCTTGAGGACGCGCTCCCAGCCTTTGGTTCCTTCAGCGGTAAACTCCTCCAAGGTCTTTGTTCCGCCTTCGCTCATTGAATCGAAAAGCGCATTGATGAATCTCTTCCGCTCTTCGATATTAACGGAGTAGACCCATTTATCTATGCCGCTGTTGATCCTTGCAGCCAGCGGATCGACACCTTCATCAGCAATAAACAGATCTCCGTGATCAATTCCCCATGAGCAGAGCTCGTGCTGCTCGGCCATCTGCTTATCGCTCCTGACGACATAACTGTCATCAAAATCAGGTGCGAAAAGACTTCCGACGATCGTAAACTGCGGAATGATCCTGGTTGTCTTGGGATTTGCTCTTTGGATCAGATCAGCCTCAAGGACTTCATGGCAGAATCCGGGGCCGTCATTTGTATATATGTGTTCAATTCTGTCAAACAGTTCATCAGGCAGAACTGCCGCAGCATAGACCGCGAGGTTACCGCCTTTGGAATGACCTCCGACACTTAATGAATCAAAAGTCTCCAGTCTTGCCCTTAAATACTCTTCCGCCATCGTTTGGGATGACGTAAGGGTAAAACTCGTCATGAAATCTTCCTTCCAGCCGGCAATCGTGGAATCGGTACCGCGGAAGGCTACAAAACCCCAACCCTTTCCGCCGGTATTAGGCGAAAAAGTCATTGCTGAGAACTGAACGGCCTCATCTTCAATATAAATGTCAGTAAACGATGAAATATAAAGGCTGCCGAATCTTTTTGAACTGGCACAGGCCTTAACGAGAGCAGTAAATCTCTCACTGTCATCAGGTGCCATTTTGCGGATGGAAAGACCTTTGCTGGTAAGTGCGGCGACACATTCTCTCACCGTCATCTCACCGCGTGCACTGTTGATCTCAATGATGTCTTTCAGATCGAGATAACATAACTGACACAACACTATATTGTCGACTCTTGAAAAGGGTCTTCCTTCAAAGTCCGTTCCGCCAACCCAGCGGACATAATCAGTAATGTTATCCATCTTACCAGCAGTGTTATAAGTTAAGTTATCGAATAGTAAACCACGCCGTTTTCAAGACCTCCGTCAAGTCTGAGAAGTCCCAGTTCCTCTACCGTAACAAGCTGGAAACCTGCATCGATGAGTGCGGGAACGATTCTCTCAGTTGCATCTGCTGTGGACTGATAGAGGTCGTGCATAAGAACTATGTCACCGTCTTTGACCTTGCCGATTATACGGCTGCAGACTGTATCTGCATTTCTGCTCTTCCAGTCTTCGGAGTCAACGCTCCAAAGGATAATGGGCGCATCACATACTTCCTTTACTGTATCATTATATCTTCCTTCGGGAGGTCTCAAACAAGTGGAAGGCTTACCTGTAATTCTGATAAGTTCTTCATCTGTTCCGTCCAGAACCTCAATGATACCGTCAGCATCAAGATCAGTAAGTCTGTTGTGACTGTATGTGTGATTACCCTGTTCACATCCCAGCTCATGCTCGCGGATAGCCTGTTCCTCATTCCAGCTGATTCTGTCACCAACGATGAAGAACGTACATCTCGCTCCGTATTCTTCATACACATCGAGGATTTGATCCGTATAGATTGAAGGGCCGTCATCGTATGTCAGAGCTACCATTGGCAGATCTCCGTCTATGTCACGGATGACCGTTCCGTCTTCGCCAAAGTAATACAAATGATTATTACCCATTGCTCTCTTATTTGTGAGCATCATGCCACCGATAAAACCGTATGTTGAACCTTCGATGTCAACGATGCCTTCATAACCGGCGCCGGTTTCCTCATCGAAATAATACTTCTCGCCGTCTATCTCTACCCAGCCCGTTGTAAGCACACCGGTATCTTTATCGTAGTAATACTGCTTGCCGTCGATGGCAACACAGCCTCTCGTTATTATTCCTGATGAAGGATCGGAATAATACCTGTTTCCGTCCAGCTCAAACTCACCCTTGGTAATGGTGCCGTCAGCTGCGAAATAATACCTGTTGCCGCCGATCTCCTGCCATCCGGTAACCATGTTCCCCGTCTGGGGATCGAAATAGAACTTGCCGGGACCTGATTCAACCCAGCCTGTCTTCATTATTCCCGTATCAACGCCGTAGTATCTGGTGTTTCCGTCAACCTGCTGAAAACCTGTTGCCATTACGCCGTTCTCGTCGAAAAAGTATCTGTTTCCGTCGTACTCGACTTCACCTTTTACCATTGCATGCGTATCCAGGTCGAAAAACCTTGTCGTACCGTCATCGGGCATTACTTTCATGCCGACATATTCTTCGCCTTCATCATCGTAATAGAAAGCAGAATCTCCGGTATAGACCCAGCCTCTGTTGGCACCGGATCTGACATCACACTTAAATGCGACCACACTCAAAGATGCGGTTATAAGTGCCATAACAAATATCGATACAAACTGTTTTAATAGATTCATATCTCCTCCAATAGTAGTCCTAAAATCCCAGTTAAGTGTATCACGGATGGAAACTGCTTGTGGAACAATTGTGTTACAGAATGAGAGGTTCTGATTGGTTTTAATACACAAAAGAGGCTGCCCTGAGGCAGCCTCTATAAGATCAATTGTAATTTGAATATCAGTATTCAGGTTCGAGCAGACCATATCCGCCGTCATATCTCTTATATACTACGCAAACTGAATTTGTATCGCTGTCGAGATAAACATAGAAATCATGTCCCAACATCTCGAGCTGGAGGATTGCGTCCTCTGATGTCATCGGTCTCAAAGCGAACTGCTTACGCTTTGTGATCTTAGCTTCCTGCTCATCAACGATGTCAAAGTCTGCGCCACCGTCATCCTCAAGATAATTAACAATTCCCGGGTACTCCTTCTTCTTCTTGAGGAACTTGGTCTTCTGTCTTCTGATCTGAGACTCGAGCTTGTCAACAGTTCTGTCAACAGCTGTAAGGATATCCTCGTCACATGCCTCTGCTCTTAAGATCTTTCCGCCGAACTCCATTGTGATCTCGACGACCATGTCGGGTCCTTCAGGTCTGATACGAACATTGAGTTTGCCTTCATCACCAAAGAACTTGTCAAACTTGGACATCTTTGAAGCGATCTTGTCCTCAAGTCTTGTGCCGATGCGGATTCCGTTGCCCTGTGTAGTGATCTTCATAAAATCACTCCCTTCCGTTTTGAAGTTTCAAAAGGCTTTGACCTTTGATTTAATTATAAAGCATTGAAGGGAGTAAATTAATTAAATTTGTATTAATTCATTGTTTATTCGTCTTCGTGTTCGGACCAGATGTTCGTACCGCCGCGATCTAACGCTACAAGGCCTGTACGGCACATTTCGATGATCTCAAACTTCTTCATGTACTCAATGAATGCATCGATCTTCTGGCTGTCACCGGTAGCTTCGATACTGATGGCTTCGTCAGTAAAATCAATGATCTTCGTACGGAATATATTTGTTGCCTCAACGATATCGGCATGAGATTTCTCTGTATTTCTTACCTTGATAAGAAGAAGCTCTCTCTTAATGGAATCAGTCTGTGAGAGAACGATTACTTTCTTAACGTTGTAAAGCTTTCGAAGCTGGGATACAACCTGATCCTTATCGTTCTTTGCAGCCGATAAAGTAATGGTGATTCTAGAATATTCAGGAGATTCCGTCTCACCTACCGTAAGGGAGTCAATGTTGAAACCTCTTCTGGTAAACATGGCGGTAACACGAGAGAGGACACCGTAACGGTTATCAACGTAAATTGCAATGATGATCTTATCCTTCTGCATCGCTGATATCCTCCCTTCTCAAAATCAGATTATTAAATGTTCCACCCGGTTTAAGCATGGGAAGAACCAGACTGTCTGATTTGATAGACAGATCAATGACAACAGGTCCTCTGCACTTATATGCTTTCCTGAATGCCTCTTCGAAAGACTTCTTGTCCGTTGCCTTGAAACCTTTTGCACCAAAGGCCTGGGCGAGTTTTATGAAATCCGTTTTACGGTCGATGGTCGTATTTGAATACCTGCCGTCAAAAAAGACTTTCTGCCACTGTCTTACCATTCCGAGAGCATGATTATTGAAAACGACTATGGTAACGGGAACCTTATATGTAACTGCAGTAGCAAGTTCATTAAGACACATGCCGAAACTGCCGTCACCGGTGATGAGAACGCTTCTCTTGCCGGTTCCCATATAACTTCCGATTGCAGCACCGAGTCCGAATCCCATCGTTCCCAGTCCGCCTGAAGTGATCCATGTGCGCTTGTTTCTGAACTTCATGAACTGAGCCGTCCAGCACTGGTGCTGGCCGACATCCGTTACGATCCTTGTGTCAGGCTTAATGTTATCCGAGATGATGTTGATCGCATCTCTCGGCAGGAAAGGCAGTCCTTCATAAGCATCTGCTTCTCTTTGCTTGAGGCCGTCGACCTTTTTGATCCATTCGGCGTTTTTGCGCTGCGGACATGCCTTCGTAAGGCGGTCAACAAAGTCTTTGAGATCACAGCAGATACCAAGATCTACAGGAACGTTTTTACCTATTTCTGCACGGTCGCAGTCAACATGTATCTTGGTTGCGGAAGGTGCATATTTCTCTGTCTTTCCGGTTGCCCGATCTGAGAATCTTACGCCAATTGCAATGATAAGATCGGATTTTGCAAGAGCCACGGAAGAAGCATACCTGCCATGCATTCCCTGCATTCCCAGGAAACGCGGAGAGTCAGTTGGAATTTCAGACAGACCCATCATTGAACAGCCGATGACAGCATCTAATTTGTCAGCGAGTTTTACGATGTCTTCGCCGATGGAAGTCCTTACTGCACCGCCTCCGAAATAGATATAAGGCCTCTTGGATTCCTTAATAAGCTTTACTGCTTTTTGGATATCGTCATCCTTGCAGGCCGGCAAAGCAGGAATCTTTGCAACAGGCTTTTTCTTATACTCAAAAACCGCTTCCTGGACATCCTTCGGGATATCGATCAGGACAGGTCCGGGTCTTCCGGACTGGGCAAGTTCAAAAGCCGTGCGGACAACTTCTGCAAGATTCTGAACCTTGTGCACGAAGAAATTATGCTTAGTGATAGGAAGAGTTATGCCGGTGATGTCGATCTCCTGGAAAGAGTCTCTTCCGATCATTGAATTTCTTACGTTTCCCGTTATCGCGACAAGAGGGATCGAATCAAGATAAGCCGTTGCGATTCCGGTAACAAGATTGGTAGCACCGGGACCGGATGTCGCTATAACGACACCGGTCTTTCCGGTTGCTCTTGCATATCCGTCAGCGCCATGAACGGCACCCTCTTCGTGAGCGGTCAGGATGTGATTTATCTTATCCTGCTTGTCGTAGAGCTTGTCGTAAATATCTACGACCATTCCGCCCGGAAACCCGAACACGGTATCAACACCTTGTTCAATCAAGGTCTCGACTAAAATCTGTGCTCCGGTCATCTTCATTCCTGATTCACCTCAAATCCGGTAAGGACTTAATCGATTACCTGGCATACAGAAATGATGATTCTGTTGCCTGATTCATCTTCAATGGCGATCATGTAATAACCTGTCTGGATTCCGGCTGAAGCAGGAAGATCGAAATGATAGTGTGCTCCGTCATCGTCAGAATCCGGGGTTATTGTTCCGCTGTAAATTACCTTAGTCGTCTCCTTATCAGAGAACATGGTATCTGCACTGTAGTAATACTTGAACGTGAGCTCATCAGTTACTGAAGAATCAACATCAAATGTGAGTGATAATCCGTCTGTATCTGAGTAATAAACTGAGTCAGATTCGAGTCTGTCGTTGCTGGACATCCAGTCACAGGGAGCATCTGCAAGTACGCAGTCTGAATCGTATATGATTACGTATCCGACCATGAACGTTGCATCGATTGTACCAGTCTCGTAATCGCCTCTCTCTGCATCGATCTCATATGCAGGAGTTCCGGGTCTTAATGTAAGTCTGTAATCGTTGTTATAAACGTCATAGATATCGAATCCGATATAACCTTCAACGTCAGAATAATCTACCTTTGAATACTTGTAATTTGCCTTTGCTGTCTCGAAAGAAACTGCATCACCAAGCTCCATGTACTCCATTTTGTCAGATTCAATATCGTAATACTCTTCAATGAAGATGATGGTATCGTTCTCATTGAACTGATAACCCTGGTTGTTATCAAAAGTATCGTTGATGATATCTGCATAGTAATATCCGATGATCTGGCCTTCAGGATCGTCTGTGCTGAAAGCAATTACAACATATGCCTGCTGGCCGTTTACGATTGCTTCGGCACCAAGATACTTATACCACTTACCATCTTCACCGACTTCATACTTAAGGCACTCGCATGTTACGAATCCGAAGCCCTTAACATATACCCAGTTTGTAGGATTCTGAAGGACAATGTATCCGTTGCCGTCTACAGAGTACTGGTTGTCGGTACCCATGTAATAGATTGTCGTATCGTCATCAGGGAAAACATAAGCAAGTGTTACCTTGACTTCACGGATGATATCCCAATCGGAGTCATTAAGCTGGATTGCTTCATAGTTACCCATGTCTACAACGAGATCAGAGATGTCGTAAACATTACCGGAAGAAATGTTCTTGGCATTAGCAGGCTCAACATACCAGCTGCCTGCATAGCTGACTGCACCAAGAATATAGAGTTCCATACTTACGAACTTATCGTAGAACTTTATTGTAGTATCGCTGTAACCCAAAGTTGTGAATGTAAGTCTTGCTTCATCGTAATACTGGGGATACAGATAAGGAGCATATGTTGTCATGCCGTGTGCGTATGTGTAAGAGTTGTTACTCTCAGTAAATACGCAGTTACCAACCTCGTTGATAAGTGTGCTTGCAGCTGATTCAATGTTCTTATCGCCGCAGTTGATATACTTGCTCGCAAGTGTTGTAAGGTCTACGGAGTCAGTAGATTCAAAACTTCCGCAGTCATCTCTGAGCTGAACATATTCAGCATAACCGTTCTGATCGAAAACTCTGGAATCCAAAGCTGCGATGAACTTCTCATATGCAGCAAGTACTTCGTCAATGTTATCCGTATCAATACAGGACATGCATGTGTCGATTCCGTAGAATCCGAGAGAGTCCTGTGTGCTCTCGATGTTATCCATGTAATCTCTTACGATGAACTCACCGTAATCTTCTGCATCACCGTCAAAATCCTTGCCGATGAAGTTAAGGAAGTTGGTGTAGTTGATTCCGATATCGTAGTATGCACTTCCCCATGTAGGGCTCTCTGCAGCAACGATGTATTCTGTGTAAGGATCAAGAGCTTTGGCAACTTCCAAAGAACCCATGAGACAAGCGTTGAAAATGATTGACTCAAACTCGATGTCAGCATTTCCGATAGCTTCTGCCATCTCGATGTCTGTAAGTGTACCTTCATGGATCTCGTCATAACCGAATCCGAGAGGAACTCCGCCGCCGTGATCCCACATTACGAGAATGTAGTGCTCAGCAGGATAATTCTCTTTGGAGAACTTAATGAAATCAGTAAGTGTCTGTGTCTCAACCATGCTGACATCACCGAGATTATCAAGTTCCTTGATGTTACCGTTGATGATGGAGAAACGCTGTGTAACGCCATCCTGCATGTATGTATTCTGGAAATCAGAGCATCCGCCCGTCTGAAGAACGATATTTACGTCTTTGCCGGGATTTGCAGCGAGCATTTCCTTAACATCTGCAGATAAGCATGCACCGTTTGATTCGAGGTCAGTACCGATTGCATAAACCATGATTGTTCTCGTAGCCAATTCACTTACTACTTCTGTTGTCGTTGTAGTAGGATCATCATCTTCGGTTGTACGCTTCGTACGCTCAGTTTCCTTGGTAGCATTTGAAACCAGGAAAACGATACCGACGATGGCACCTACGATAAGTACAAGAACTGCTGCGGCAATACCGATGATAAGACCAAGAAGATTCTTCTCTTTCTTGGGCGGATTAGTGCCGCCGGCTGCCTGTGCCACAGGAGTCACGGGTGCTGCAGGTACAGTCTCACCGAATGCTGTCTGAACAGGAGCAGGTGCCATTTCAGGACCCGGAGCAGCCGCAGGTGCAGGCATGGGTGCTGCCCCTACAGGAACAGGTGCGGGCGCGGGTTCAACAGGAGCCGCCATGGGAGCAGGCTCGATAGGTGCCGGCATGGGAGCGGGCGCGATGGGAGCAGGCATAGGTGCGGGCTCAACAGGTGCCATGGCTGAAACAGACTCAACAGGTTCTACCGGAGGAAGAACAACCGGAGCTGCCTCTACGGGTGCTGCCTCTACCGGAGCTGCCTCAACAGAAGCAACGGGTTCTACGGGTGCTTCAGCAACAGGAGCAGGTTCAACCGGTGCAGCGGGTGCTGAAACGATACCTGCAGCAGCCATCATAGGAGCGATGGGTGATACAGGAGAAACAGGCGCGGGAGTCTCAACCGGTGTTGATTCAACAGGGACCGGCTCAGGCATGGGCGGCTGATTTGTTTCTACGGGAATGAGTACGGGAGCCGGAGGTGCCGGTTCGGGAACCGGTTCAGGTAATACTGAATGAACAGGCTCAGGTACAGGTTCAGGGAGAACCGAAGGTGCCTGCTCTACCGGAACGGGTTCAGCTAAAGGCGTGGCAGCGATGGGCTGTGCAACCGGAGCAGGTTCAACGGGAGCTACAGGAGCTACAGGAGCTACGGGAGCAACCGGTTCAACTGCCGGAGCAGGAGCAACAGGTGCTGCGACTACGGGAGCAGGAGCTGCCTGCTGCCAGAGATGTGAAACATTAGATCCGCATCCGCCGCAAAACTTCTGATTGTCTTTAAGTTCTTTTCCACAATTCGGACAATGCATTTTTCTTTCCTTTCTATCTCTTTTTATCTCATATCTTCTTCAATGGCTTCGGCGAGAGCTTCGATACCGCTCTTTGTATTGCCGTCAGCCGCCGACTTTATCGTGATCTTCTCCCCGATCACCTTGCAGTTCTTAAGGCCTTCAATAATTGCCAAAAGATTCTTGCCGCTTGCAGGAGCCCAGGTGCCGTTCTCAATAACAGAGAATGATCTGTTGGTCAGACCATGGGCAACAAGCTCCGAAACTGCATGCTCTATAGGAGAGTATATACCATTATTATATGTCGGTGATGCTACAACTATGTGACTGTACTTAAACGCAGCCGCGATGATGTCGGAAATATCAGTCACGGAAGCATCCAGAATAACTGACTTTATACCCTTTTTATCGAGTTCTGTCATAAGGACTTCGCAGGCATTTGCGGTATGTCCGTAGATGGAACCCTGAAGGATGAATACGCCCTTAACTTCGGGAGTATAAGATCCCCATGTCCTGTAGCAGCCGATGATCTTATCGATATCCTTCTTCCAAACGTATGAATGAAGCGGGCAGATCATCTGGATATCAAGCGCTGAAGCCTTATTGAGAACTGCCGTTGTCTGCATGCCGTACTTGCCTACGATGTTCGTATAGTAGCGGCGTGCCTCGTTAAGGAGTTCCGATTCAAAATCCTTATCGTCAGCAAAGATCGAACCGTTTGTCGCACCGTAACTGCCGAAAGCATCTGCTGAGAAAAGTGTTCCTTCGGTCTCATCAAAGCTCATCATTACCTCAGGCCAGTGAACCATAGGCGCGAAAACGAACTTGAATTTGTGACTGCCGAATTCCATCTCATCACCGTCTTTTACGATGACTGCTCTTGCCGAGTAATCCTTACCCGGGAAGAACTGTGTGATGAACTGCAATGTCTTCGCGTTAACGATGATCTTTGCGTCACTGTTTGCATCCAATACGGTTGCCAGAGTAGCCGAATGATCCGGTTCCATGTGCTGGACAATGACGTAATCGAGCTTACGTCCGTTCAGGCAGAACGCGAGATTCTCATAGAAAGCATCTGCTACTTCCCTGTCAACGGTATCGATCAGGACAGTAACTCCGGAATCAAGAAAATACGAATTGTAATTCATTCCGGAATTAAGCTTGTAGACGTTCTCAAACTTTTGGATCTTACGGTCACTGCCGCCGATCCAGCTTAAGTCGTCCGTGAGTTTGCGAATGTTGTACATTAAATACCCCTCTTCCTTTTTATCTGTCTTCTCGATAGTAATTGCGTCCGATAGCCTGCGGCTCACCACTCTTGTTTTTCTTGGAAAGCGAAGAAGTGATGAGTACCAATAAAGTTATGATAAACGGCAATGCCGAGAAGAAGTGAGATGGAATGTTCGTGAGCCACCCGAGAGTTTCGGGGAAAGTATATGCGAGTGCCGCATTCTGAACTCTGAGTGTGTTGAAGAAACCGAAGACCAGTGTTCCGAGAAGTGCTTTCGCAGGGTTCCAGTTGGCAAAAATAACGAGCGCGATAGAGATCCATCCGTAACCGTTGATCCAGCAGTTTGAACCTTCGAAAGTACCGCCCATGTTAAGACCCATGTAGAGTCCGCCAAGGCCCATTATTCCTGAACCGATGATTATGTGAATGTACTTGTAAAATGTAACGTTAACGCCGAGAGAGTCTGCTGCACCGGGGTTCTCACCAATGGCTCTGAGCTTCAATCCCGGTACGGTCTTTTTGAAATAAAGCCACATGAGGATAGCAATAGCAACTCCTACGTATACGAGGATTCCGTGTGAGAATATTGCCTTGCCGAAGAAAGGAATGTCAGATAATCCGGGAATGTGGATCGCCTGTGACTGTGCATCAAAAGCCGTTCCGCTGAGCTTCGGCCAGCCCTCAGCGCTGTTAGAAAGAGCGTTACCGATGAAGTAATAGAATGCAACGCCGAACGTCGTGATCGTAAGTCCTGTTACGTTCTGGTTAGCCTGCAGAGTAACCGTCAAGAACGAGAAAAGCAGACCTACAAGTCCTGATGCGATAAAGCTTACAAGGCATGCAACAAACAGGCTGTCTGTCTTTGCACCTGCGAGGTAACCTGCTACGGCACCGATAGCCATGGTGCCTTCAACACCAAGGTTCAGCGAACCTGATTTCTCGATCATGATCTCGCCCGTTGTACCGTACAGGAGCGGGATGTTGTAAACGATTATGTTAAAGAGGAACAATGTAAATACTTCAAGCATTCTTTGCTTCCTCCTTTCTTACGATCCTGAAGTTTGCAGCAAAGTCTGCAACCAGTACTGAGAACAGAATGATACCCTGCAGAAGATCTGCGAAATTGACATCGATTGCAGGATACTGCGTGGCTGCTGCCTGGCATCCGTACTGCAAAACGGAAATAAGAATTGAAGTAACGAAAACCGCAGGAATGCTGAGTTTACTGAGCCATGCGACTATGATTCCGGTCCATCCGACATCATTTGTTATCGTATCTGATATAGTGCCTGCAGCGGATACCGCGAGAGCAGCCGCAAGACCGATGAGTGCCGAAGAGATGAACATCGTGCGCAGAACGATCTTGCCGACATTCATTCCCGCATATTTAGCAGTCGCACTGCTGTCACCTACAACGGATACTTCATAACCCTGCTTGGTGTATTTGAGATAAACATAAATGATTGCTGTAAGAGCAATGGCAATAAGTACGGACCATAGGAGTTTGAATTTGCCAAGCGGGATTCCGCCCATGACTGCCGAATCCGGGAAAGAACCGAAAATAGGTCTTTCCGAGTCAGCACGGAGGAAGAAATTCCAATCAGCTTTTGTCTCTCCGAGATATCTGATGACATACAGCATTATGTAATTGATCATGAGTGTCATCAGTGTCTCGTTCGTATTAAACTTAACCTTCAGTGCAGCTACCGCAATGCCGATTATTCCGCTGGAGATCATCGCTGCCAGGCACATCAGAAGGACAGTTACGAAATTGGGAAGACCGGAACAGTTGAATGCAACGATCGCAGCAGCGATCGCACCGATGAGGAACTCACCTTCACCACCGATGTTCCAGAAGCGCATCTTAAATGACAGGCTCAATGCAAGTGACGTAATAAGAAGCGGAACGAAGATCTTCAGAAGTCCCTCGATGCTCTTATATCCGTACTTGTTTCCTACAAGTCCGATGGTAAGCATTTTTCCGTAATATTCGAAAGGATTGATTCCCAATGCCGCAAGCAGGATCGCACCTATCGTCAGCGATACGAGAAGTCCGATTGCATAGTAAATAAGCGTTCTCTGAATCTTGGCGTCTGCTCTTCTTACCAGATGATACTTTCTCATTAGGCTTTGCCCTCCTCATCTGTAAAAGCAGAATCTTTTGCAATTCCGTCTGTTTTACCTTCTTTGTTAACGATATTGAGAGTACCTGTCATCATGAGACCGATCTCTTCCTTCGTTGTGTGATCGGCGTTTACGACGCCCTGCAGTTTGCCATGGCAGATGACCATGATCTTGTCGCAAAGAGAGAGCATAACGTCCAGATCTTCGCCGACAAACAGGATGCCTACACCCTTTTTCTTTTCCTCATTCAGGATGTTGTAGATCGTGTAAGAAGAGTTGATATCAAGACCTCTTACGGGATATGCGGTGATAAGAACATTAGGTCCTGATTTGATCTCACGGCCGAGCAGGATCTTCTGTACGTTACCGCCTGACAGACGTCTTACGGGAGTTTCCGTTGAGGGTGTGATGACCTCAAGTCTGTCTATGACCTTCTGGGCTTCTTCCCTTGCCGACTTACGGTCAACAAACAGGCCCTTGGATTCATTGTAGTTTTTGAGGATCATGTTGTCGGTAATGGAAAGTGAAGGAGCAAGTCCCATTCCCAAACGGTCCTCAGGAATAAAGCTCATTGAAACGCCGTGTTCCAGGATCTTTTTAGGTGACATTCCGACAATGCTCTCACCTTCGTGGATCATCTGTCCCTCTTCAATCTTACGGAGTCCTGCAATTGCTTCACAAAGCTCCTTCTGTCCGGAGCCAGCGATACCTGCAACACCGAGCATCTCACCGCCTCTGATGTAGAAATTGATGTGATCTATGGCGATCGCACCCTCATCGTTCTTTACGGTCAGATCCCTGATCTCAAGGAGAGGATGTGTCTTCTCCATTAAAGGTCTTTCTATGTTAAGTGTGATCTTACGTCCTACCATGAGTTCGGTAAGAGATTTCTCATCCGCTGTCTTTGTCTCTACTGTTGTGATGTATTCACCGTGTCTCAAGATGGCTACTCTGTCTGAGATTGCCATTACTTCGTTGAGTTTATGCGTGATTATGATGATCGAATGTCCTTCTTCTCTCATCTTACGGAGAACGGCAAAAAGCCTGTCGATCTCCTGGACTGTAAGAACCGCGGTAGGTTCATCCAGGATAATGATTTTCGCGCCGTAACATAAGACCTTAAGGATCTCCAATGTCTGCTTCTCGGATACCGCCATGTTGGCGACAACCTTATCCAGATCTATATCAAAGCCGAATTTAGCGGCTGTATCTTCAATCTTTTTTCTGACGTCCGCTCCGTGGAAGAAACGTCCCTCATTCCTCATTCCGATACGGATATTCTCGAGCGCCGTAAAACGCTCTACCAGCTTGAAGTGCTGGTGTACCATTCCTATTCCGAGTTTGCCTGAATCTTCAGGTGAATTGATCTCGACCTTTTTTCCGTCGATAAAAATAGAACCGCTGTCGGGCATGTAAATACCCGACAGCATGTTCATAAGTGTTGTTTTTCCTGAGCCGTTCTCACCAAGAAGAGCAAGTATCTCACCCTTGGCAAGAGACAGGTTGATGTTTTTATTGGCCGCCACAGGACCAAAGCTTTTAGTTATTCCCTTCAGCTCTATGGCATATTCCATAAAACATCCCCCAAAACAATTAATCTGTTATCAGTTAACCTGTGTAACGCCTGCAACGTAATAGTTCATTGAACCCTGGATTACGCCGTCATCAACGGAAGCGCCACCTGCAGCAACGATCTCCGTACCGTCGTTTGCAACGAGTGCCTCATTGCTCTGAGCAACTGCAACAGAACCTGCAGCGCCTGAGAATGTGAGCTTAACGCCGGAGAATACATCCCACTTGCCGGACTTCATGAGATCCTTTGCAAGATCGATGGCTTCCTTTGTTTCAGGCTCGCAGTTGGAAGAGAGAGCTGAAACATCAACAAGACCTGCGTTAAGACCTTCATAGTAGTTACCTACAGTTGTCATGAATGTAGCAGGATTCTCCATTGCAGCCTTCATAGCTGTTGCATAGTAAGCATCCCAGTTCCATACAGGTGCTGTGAGGTGAGCGTTGGGAGCTTCAGTTGTCATGTCTGAGTTGTATCCGCATCCGAAAACGCCCTTCTCGTTAGCAACGATCTGAGGCTGTGAAGAGTCGCAGTGCTGAGCGATAACGCCGCATCCGTATGTGTCGATGAGAGTCTCAGCAGCCTGTCTCTCGAGCTGCTGATCGCCCCATGTGGAGATCTCGTAAACGTAAACCTGTGCGTTAGGGTTAACGGACAGAGCACCCATTGCGAAAGCATTGATGCCTGAGCATGTCTCTGCGTACTCTGTACCCCAAGCGGAAACATAACCTAAGTTGTTGTTGCCTGTAGCAAGAGACTTATATCCTGCTGCGATACCGGAGAGGTAACGAGCCTGATAGATTCTTCCGAAATAGTTGTTGAAGTTTGTGTCGTTTGACAGATAACCTGTTGCGTGTGAGAAAACGATGTCCGGATATTCCTTAGCCTTCTCATCGAAAGCATTGAGGTAACCGAAGCTGATACCGAAGATGATGTTGCATCCGTTACCGGCAAGCTGGTCAATTGCCTGCTTAACCTTCTCGTCATCCTCAGGTACGTTATCAACAATAAAGAGATCCTTGGCAGGATCAAGTCCTACTGTCTTCATGGCTGTGGTAATACCCTTGTGATGCGCATAAGTATAACCTGATGTGTCGTTCTGGCTGTTGATGTAGATAGCACCGACCTTGAAGTCTGATTTCTTCTCTTCGCCGCTACCCCCATTGCCGGCTGAAGTTGCACCGCAGCCCGAAAGAGCGAAGATCGAAGTAACTGCAAGCGCAGCAGCCACTACCATTGAAAATAGTTTTTTCATAAAAAAACCGCCTCCTAGATGTGTATATATGCAAATTCAATGCATAACGAAATCAGTTATCAGGCCTGCTGGGGTCTGAATTCGAGCGAATTATCGGTCATCTTATCAACGATGGCCAGGGATTCGATCCTTATTCCCTGTGCGCGGAGTTCGTCTCCGCCGCCCTGGAATCCTTTCTCGATCGCAATTGCACAGCCTGCAAGTTTTGCACCTGCTTTATTCACGATCTCGATCAGACCCTTGAGGGCATTTCCCTTGGCAAGGAAATCATCAACAATAAGCACCGTATCATCTGAAGTGATGTAGTCACTCGATACGGCGATGTCATAAGTCTGCTGGTGAGTATAGGAATATACCTGTGATGTGAGGATGTTTCCTGAGAGATTTAACGTGGAATGCTTCTTCGCGAAGACCACGGGAATCCCCATCGACAGACCTGCGGCAAAAGCGATGGCAATGCCTGAAGACTCGATGGTTAAAACCTTTGTAACATTGTTACTCCCGTATAGACGCGCTATTTCGTCTCCCATGTCCTTAAGGAGTTTGGTATCGATCTGCTGGTTGAGAAAACTTCCTACCTTCAAAACTTCTCCGGGCAGGATCTGACCTTCTTCAAGGATCCTTTGCTCTAACTCGCGGATAATAATCACCTCCCCACAAGGATTAAACCACGCTCTTATATTATAATTATTACAAATGTGTGTCAAACTGAAAAAGTGCTATTTTTCGCACTTTTTGAGAAGGATTTGATCTAATAAAATGGTCAGATTTGCGGTTTGTAATCAGTCATGGCAAGTGATACCAGTTCCGGAATCGCTTCGGCCAGATCCAATCCGCCGGCACTGACAGCGTCTTCCGGTATGGGATTTTCCTTGTAACCTGCGCCAAGACAGTAATAAAGTGAGGAATTCGGGCCGGTTTTCAGCCTGCTGTAACACAACAATCCGCCCAGAAAATCCGCTGCATCTCCTCCTATGGCCAGAACGGGAACCCCGTTTCTGGAGATCGCATCAAGGAGGGCTTCCCTGCCGGCATCAGAAAGTTCAGGTTTGCCGGTAATGACAATGAACATGTACCTGGGGTATTCTATCGGAATTGCTTCCGATACGAGTTCGCCGTCAGAATTGTATTCGGCTGTGTGGAATTCAGGGCTCTTGACCGGAAGAGTGCTCTTGGTCGCACCCTCAGGCGAGATGACATTTATAACCGGATACAGATGCTCATACTCAGATGACGGCTGTTCGCCTATCCAATAGATCTTTAGATCCTGCTCGGAAATCGAATCAAAACTGTCATTTACGGAAGTTATCCTGTTAATGGAACCCTGCCTCTTGGCACTGGAACCAAACAGAATGGCGACAAACAGAAAAAACATTGCCGCCAGTACAGTTAATACGATCAGTCCGGTCTTACCTTTGCTCATATCAGGCGTTGTTCCTTGATACAAAAGGCTTTACGCCTTCGATTACTCTCTTTGCAAAATCCTCATTGCTCGATACGACCATTGCGTCCATGTTATCGAGGTAAGGAAGACAATACTTGCGGAGGTTATCCAGAGTATATTTGAGCGGCTCGCCCTCACCTTCTGCATTGGCAACGATAAGCCAGATCAGGCGGTCTGTGCCGTTCTCACGCATGAGTCTCACCCAGATATCAGATACAGTAGGCTCGATCTGCAGATAACCTTCCAGGGATTTTTTCAGTTCAGGCGGATAACGGTCGGGCTCACCGACTTTGGCCGTACCGTCGCCTCCGATACCCATCTGGGCACCGATCATCTTAAGCATGTCCTTGCCGAACAGAACTTCCTCAGAACCGGGATTGATAACGAATCCCGACAGGTCCATCTTGGGAGACATTACGACGTCGATAAGATCCGCAAAGCCGGCAATTACACCGTTTTGAGGCTCCTTTTTATTCTCGAAAGCAACTTCGAAGCTGTCCGAATCACTGTAAACAACCATGTATTTAAGACCTTTCGAATCGCTTACAGCATGAAAACTGTAGTTGCCGTCAGTTCCGTCAACGGGAACAAGGAATTTGGCAACAGCCGCTTCTTTTAAAACGGCAATCATGTTCTCTTCGGAATTATCTTTACGGATGGAACCCAGGAGTTCCACCAGTTTCTCATTCTCGATTCTCTCGATCTTATTTGAATCCTCACTCATTTCCTTATCCTCTTATCTTCAGAATACCGTCTTTACGGCCCACGCCCAGAACATGATCGTTACCAGCATGAACACCATGGATAATGATACAGTACGCGCAGAAAAATGTGGTGCTACATCGTAGTTCTCGGCAAATATAACATTCATGGAGCCGCAAGGCAAAGCACACATGAGCACGACCACGCTTTTTGTCTCCGGCATTACCGTGATCCAGTTGGATGCCAGCATTACGGCGCCCATCATAAGAGCGGGCAAAACCAGAAGCCTTAATGCGGAAACAACATACGCCTTTTTATCTGTAAGGAGCTTTTTGATGTTAACACTTGCGAGCATCGAGCCCATTACCATCATTGACATCGGAACTGTCATGTCACCGATAAGTTTAAAGGTATCTGCAATAAAACCGGGCATTCTCCACGGGATGATAAACATGACTATCGCAACGAGCGATGCGACGGAAACCGAACTCTTGAACATGTCCAGCAGTGCAAATCTCGGTTTTTTTGAAAACAGATAAACAGCATATGTGTAGAAGAAAAGGTTATAGCAGAGATTAAAAACGGCAGCGAGCAGAAGTCCGTAACTTCCATATAACGCTTCCATCAGCGGGAATCCCACAAATCCGGTATTTGCAAAGACGGTGCAGGTGATCATTATCCTCTTCTCGTCTTCTAAGATGTTCACTTTCTTAAGTGACAGTCTGAGAGCGATCAGGGATATCGCATAGTAACCGATTGCAAAGGCAGCACATGTGATCATGCCGTTAACAGCATCGGTTGAATATGTATGCTGACTGGAATTGATTATCATGAAAGGCAGAACAGCCTTAAGCAGGATATCCGACAAAGCACGCTCTCCCGTGCTGTTGATTATCTTGGATTTGTTGAGTGCAAAACCTAAGAGCAGAAAAACGAATATCTTAAAGAAAACTATGTATACCTGAATCATTCAATCAGTCGTTACCGGAAAGCAGAGTAGCTCTTACGGCCGAACGATAACCCTCCATCTTTTCTGATACTTCAAACGCGGACATCTTAGGTTCGTAAGAAGCACCGGCCTTGTAGAACTTACCCGTCTGTTCAGGAGATTCAAAGATCCCTGCCCTGATACCTGCTGCAAGTCCCGCACCCATGGCGGTCATCTCGTCACTTAATGCTCTCGTGATCGTAACACCAAGCAGATCAGACTGAAGCTGCATAAGGAAATCACTTGCGCATACTCCGCCGTCAACCTTCATCTGTCCTGCTTTTATACCCGTATCATCGGTCATGAGGTTAACCAGTTCGGTAACCTGATAAGCTATTGATTCAACACCGGCCCTGATTATCTGTGCTCTGCCCGTACCTCTTGTAAGACCCGTTAAGATGCCTCTTGCATCAGGTTTCCAATAAGGTGCGCCCAAACCCGTAAATGCCGGAACTAAATATACACCGCCGGTGTCTTCAATGGAATTGCAAAAATCATCACATTCTTTAGGATTTTGGATAAATCCGAGTTCATCCTTGAGCCAGCTGATGACGGAACCTGCCTGGAAGATGCTTCCTTCCAATGCATAATTCGTTACGCCGTTTATCGACCATGCGCATGAAGTAAGAAGTCCGTTCTTGGAGAACACCGGTTCCGTTCCGAGGTTCATCAGAGTAAAGCTTCCGGTTCCGTATGTAGTCTTGGAATCGCCTTTGTTTATTGCGTTCTGGCCCAGAAGAGCTGCAGGCTGGTCGCCGAGAACGCCCGTTATGCGAACGCCGTTTACCGACATCAGCAATTCGGTCTCATTGTCATCAAAACCGTTCTTCTTCAGATACTCTTCCTGAAGATCAATGACACCATAATCATCACAGGATTCGAGCGGTTTGGCGAGAGTGTTTAATGGAATCCTGAACAGGTCCAGGAAATCAGCGTCATACTGCTTCCGGGCGATATCAAACAGCATCGTTCTCGAGCAGTTTGAATAATCCGAAGCATAGGTTTTTCCGCCAGTTAACCTGTATACCAGGAAGCCGTCGATCGTTGACAGATATCCTTCTCCGTTCTCACAGTGATCACGCAGTCCCCTGATGTTTTCGAGGAGCCACATCATCTTGGTCGCAGAAAAATACGGGTCGATCTTAAGACCTGTTATCTCAGTGATCCTTCTGCTCTGATCCTTTATTTCAGGGCGTCTGCATATATCAGACGTTCTTCTGCACTGCCAGACGATCGCTTTTGTATAAGGTTCTCCCGAAGGTGCGAAAGCAACTGTCGTCTCACGCTGGTTGGTAATGCCCATGCATGAGATATTCCCCTTTGCCTCCGGATGCTCTGCAAGAAGCATCGCAATGGCCTTAAGGACTGACAGATATATCTCCTCTGCGTCGTGACTTACCCAGCCCGGCTGGGGGTAATACTGCTGAAAAGGAACGTGCGTGCCGTTAGACAGATTACCTTCTTCATCAAGAAGAAATGCTTTGGTGGAAGTAGTTCCCTGATCGACGCAAAGAATGTATCTCATAAGTCACTCCTTATCTGAAATATATCCTGTTGAGATTCCTGTACCACTCGTTATCTATAGAGTCAAAATCTTCCTTTGTAAATCTTACGACCCAGTTTCCCGTAGGCGTGCCGGGGATATTCATTCTCGTATCCGCACCATAACCCAGCATGTCCTGGATCGGTATTATCGTAACGCCAGCATGGCTCATCCAGAGAGTCTTGATAATCGCTCTGCATGATGCACTGTGAGTACCGCCGTCACCCCAGTTATCGCCTGTGAAACCGCAGTATTCGAGGCATGTCTTACGGACTTCTTCCTTGCTGTCCCAGAGCCATCCCAACAGCGTATTGTTATCGTGAGTTCCTGTATAAGCTAAGCAGTTCCAGTCGAAATTGTGAGGCAGGAACGAACTGTCGTCTCCCGGATAGAATGCGAACTCCATGACGCGCATTCCCGGAATTCCAACCTTGCCCATGAACTCAGCGAGATCAGGCGTTACTTCGCCCAGATCCTCAGCAATGAGGCGTGATCTGTCGTGGAATTTCTTGTCGTATTCTTCGAAGAAATCAAGACCCGGACCCGGAATCCACTTACCGTCTCTTGCAGTCTCCGCATTGGCATCGATCTCGCAGTAAGAAGAGAAAGCCCTGAAGTGGTCGATCCTCAAGTAATCGAAGAGCTTGAAGTTATCTTCGAGTCTGCTCATCCACCATGAATAATGGTCTTCTTTCATCTTCTTCCAGTCGTAAATGGGGTTGCCCCAGAGCTGGCCGTCTGCACAGAAATAATCCGGAGGTACGCCTGCAACGCACTCGAATATGAGTGCTTCCTGCTTCGGCTTACGGGGTTCTTTAAGCTCTTCCCCGTCCTTATCCTTCTCTGTATTTCCGCTTTCTACGGCCTTTCTGTACTTATCCATGGCCTTCTCATAGTCCTTAAGGACCTTATTCACCTTCGTGGGAGAAGCCATCTTAAACAGATCCCTGCTGGCCCATACGTCAGCCGAATCTCCTGAAACATAGAACGGAATGTCACCGATGATGGAGATTCCTAAATCGTTTATCTCCTTCTTGATCTGAGCCCATTCATCGAAGAACAGATACTGTACAAAGCCGTGATATTTATAGTTAGGATCATTCTTGAGTTCTGCTACGGCAGACTTGTCGTAATTTCTGAGTCTCTGGTCAGACCATTCCCACCAGGGCTTGCCGAAATCAGCATCCTTTACGGTCTGGTAAGCTGCAACATCCTGAACCCACTTGTTATCCTTTATAAACTTATCTGCCTTGGCGAGCAGGTCTTTGTCCGCACGCTCGAAAGCCTTTCTAAGGAGCTCATCCCTGTTTGTTCTTAAGAAATCGTAATCGATTCTCCACTTATTCTGTGTGTACTCGGCCTGCTGAACTTCCGCAGGTGTGAGAAGACCTCTTTTCTCCAGTCTTCTGGGATCTATGAACAGCCAGTTACCTGCAAATGCCGAGAAACTCTGATAAGGTGAATTACCCATACCCGGATATGAGAACGGCAGAACCTGCCAGTATTTCATTCCCTGAGAAGCCAACTGCTTAGCAAAATCAATTGCTTCCTGTCCTATCACGCCCGTACCGAACGGTCCCGGGAGTGAACTGATGTGCATAAGAACGCCTCCGCCACGTCTCATTATTTGTAATTCCCCTCTTTCTTATATATAATTACTTGTCTTTGAAACAAGAATCCTATTAGAACATTATACATTTATTGAGGGCAAAATGAATTCAGTTGAAGAAATAAAAAGACGTCGTACATTTGCGATCATTTCGCACCCGGACGCAGGTAAAACAACAATTACAGAGAAGCTTCTCCTCTACGGAGGCGCCATCCATCAGGCAGGATCCGTTAAGGCACGTAAGGCTGCCCGCCACGCTACTTCAGACTGGATGGAAATTGAGAAAAAGCGTGGTATCTCCGTTACTTCATCAGTAATGCAGTTCGAATACGACGGCTGCCACATCAATATCCTTGATACTCCAGGACACCAGGACTTCTCAGAGGACACATACAGAACGCTCTGTGCTGCCGACTCCGCGGTAATGGTCCTTGACGGTGCAAAGGGTGTCGAGGCACAGACTATCAAGCTTTTCCAGGTATGTAGAAGACGCGGAATCCCGATCTTCACATTCATCAATAAGATGGACCGTGCGGCTAAGAATCCTTTCGATCTCATGGACGAGCTCGAGAAGGTATTGGGAATAAGATCTGTTCCCATCAACTGGCCTATCGGCACGGACGGTGATTTCGAAGGCGTTTTCGAGAGACAGACACGTAACGTTCTTCTCTTCGACCGTGAGAATAACGACCACGGTGCTTCCATGGTTACGCAGAGCGTATCAGGCATCGACGATCCGAAGCTTGATGAGATGCTCATGCCCGGCCACCTCGAAGTATTGAGAAATGACATTGAACTTCTCGACATGGCAGGCGACGAGCTCGACATGGACAAGGTATTAAAAGGTGAACTTACACCCGTATTCTTCGGATCAGCCATCACAAACTTCGGTGTTGAGCCGTTCCTCCAGCACTTCCTCAAGATGAGCCCCGGACCTGCAGTACACCACACGACAGATGGCATGGTCGAGCCGGAAGATTCAATGTTCTCAGGCTTTGTATTCAAGATCCAGGCAAACATGGATCCTTCACACCGCGACCGTATGGCATTCATCCGTATCTGCTCAGGACAGTATGAGAAGAACATGACCGTAAATCTCATGCGCACCGGAAAGAAGATCACTCTTGCACAGCCCCAGCAGTTTATGGCTCAGGACAGAGCCATCACCGAAGAAGCTTATGCTGGAGACATCATCGGTATCTTCGATCCCGGCAACTTCAGAATCGGCGATACAATCATCTCATCCAATAGAAAGTTCGAGTTCGACCCGATCCCGGTATTCGCACCGGAAAACTTCGCACGCGTTGAGCCTAAGGATTCAATGAAGCGTAAGCAGTTCCTCAAGGGTATCGAACAGCTCTCACAGGAAGGTGCCGTTCAGCTCTACAAACAACCTAACATCGGTACTGAAACTTATGTTATGGGCGTTGTAGGTATCCTCCAGTTCGACGTTTTGGAATACAGACTCAAGTCCGAATACAACGTTGATATCGTAAGAACACCTCTTCCCTACCGTCTCGCACGCTGGGCAAAATCAGAGGTTGAGGGATTCGATCCCAAGGAGCTTACACTCACATCCACATCACTCCTCGTTCTTGACAGAGACGATGAACCGGTAGTCCTTTTCGAATCAGAATGGGCTGTCGACTGGGCCGTTGAGCACAACGAGAAGATGAAGCTTTCCTTTGAGAACATTAATTCAAAGTAAGAAACATTTTTGCACGCTATGGGCCCTCCGCACTTTATTTGTACGGAGACAACAAAGCAAAAGAGGTTGCCACCAGGCAACCTCTTATTGTTTAATCTTCAAATAATCTAATCAGTCGGACGGACCGGGATCATTGGAATCGTCATCTGAATCAGATACTGACTTTACAGGTTCTGATTCAATGCTCTTGGGTGCTGATGTTTCTTCAGCCTTGGGCTCTTCAGCACTTACGCTCACAACCGGAGCCGCAACCGCTGCAGTTGTATCAATACCTGAATAATCCTGAGGGAATACTGCGCTCAAGTCACCGTCTGCATCGTAGAGTTTCTCGAAGTCAGGACCGTCAACAGTGAGCTTGTCGATAAGTCTTGTTGCAAGCCCCTGAACAATGCTGCTCTTATCATAGAGAATGCTCTTTGTCTCTTCATAGCAGGAGTCAATGATGGACTTGATCTCTTCATCGATCTCGGCAGCTGTCTGCTCAGAATAGCTCTGAACCTGACCCATTGAGTATCCGAGGAATACTTCCTCGTTCTCGTCGCCGAATACCATGTTACGGAACTTCTTGGAAAGGCCGTAGCGCTTGATCATGTCTTTGGCGATGTTATTGCACTGCTGGAGGTCAGATGCCGCACCGGTGGATACTTCACCAAGGAATACTTCCTCGGCAGCGCGTCCGCCCAATGTCATCTTGATGGTATCAAGGAGCATCTTCTCCGTATAGAAATCCGTATCTTCGATCGGCTTGTAAGCTGTGAAACCGCCTGCTCTTCCGACAGGAACGATAGTTACACGGTCAACCTTCTCAAACTCTGAAGTTGCACGGAGAACTACTGCGTGACCAGCTTCGTGATAAGCAGTAAGACGCTTAACCTTGTCACTGAGCTTCTTGGATGTCTTCTGGGGACCCATCTGAACTCTGAATGTAGCGTCAGTGATCTCCTGCATGGTGATTTCCTTTTTGTTGTGACGGGCTGTCATGAGAGCTGCTTCGTTGAGAAGGTTCTCGAGATCAGCACCTGTGAAACCTACAGTGGAGAGAGCTACCTCGTGGAGGTCGACATCCTTTGCGAGAGGCTTCTTTCTGGCATGAATGTGAAGGATTGCTTCACGCTCATCAGCATCAGGCATGTTAACCATGATACGTCTGTCAAAACGGCCCGGACGCAGAAGTGCAGGATCCAAAACGTCTACACGGTTTGTAGCTGCCATAACGATTACATTGGTAGTAACGTCAAATCCGTCCATCTCAACGAGGATCTGGTTGAGTGTCTGTTCACGCTCATCCTGACCGCCGCCAAGACCGGCACCTCTCTTACGGCCGACTGCATCGATCTCATCGATGAATACAACGGAAGGAGCTTCCTTCTTTGCATCAGCGAACAGTGATCTTACACGGGAAGCACCAACACCTACGAGCATTTCAACGAAGTCTGAACCTGAGATGTAGAAGAACTTAACACCTGCTTCACCTGCAACGGCTCTGGCAAGCAATGTCTTACCTGTACCCGGAGCGCCGTAGAGAAGAACGCCCTTGGGGATCTTTGCACCGAGTTCCTGGTACTTCTTGGGATTCTTAAGGAAATCAACGATCTCCTTAAGTTCTTCCTTCTCTTCTATAGAACCTGCAACGTCAGTAAACTTAACCTTTAAGTTGCTGGGATCAGACAATCTTGCACGGTTGTTACCAAAGCTGAATACGCTGTTGCCGTCCTTGCTCTGTCTTGTAATGCTGAGGAACAGAACAACAACGATGATTATTGATACAGAGAACATTACGAGATTTACGATCAAAGACCAGTCGAAAGGCTCTGAATAGTTATAACCCTGGATCTTACCCTGTGACTTTGCTTTATCAAGCTTCAATACGAGATCGTCAACGAACTCATAAGGAACATCCTGAGTTACTTCAACAAGCATGCCTTCTTCATTCTTGTATGTAACCTTAACGACTGTTCCTGAGATCTCAACGAGACTTACTTCGTTCTTCTCGTCATCAATGATGCCCATTACATCAGACAGCGTAGCCTTCGGCTTCTGTCCGTAATTGCCTCCAAACACGATAGTAGAGAATGCGATCAAAATTACTATCAGCAAGACGTAGAAGAATAATCCTCCGCCTATCGGTTTAAAACTCTTTTCACTCTTATCCTTATCTGACACTTCTCTTATTCCTTTCTTACGATCCTAACGTCATCGAAATCTCTATATTTGCCGTCAAGGTCAAGACCATATCCGACAATGAATTCATCCGGTATCGTGATTCCGTTGTAATCAGGTACCAGATTATTAACTCTTCTGGACGGCTTATCAAATGCCGTACAAATCTTAAGCGACCTGGGTCCTCTCTCCAAAAGCTTTTCCTTAAGAAGAGCAAGGGTTCTTCCCGTGTCGATAATATCTTCAACGATCAATACGTCCATGTCCTTGATGTCAACAGACATATCCTTCTTGATCGTGAGTACACCTGTCGAGTACTCTCCGACGTAAGATGAAACCTGCATAAAGTCAACTATGACAGGCATCTCCAAACGTCTTACGAGATCAGCAGTAAAGATAAAAGCTCCTGTAAGGATACCTACAACAACGAGGGGCTTACCAGCGTAGTCGCGGTTAAGCTCAGCGCTGACTTTATCTAACATCTTCTCGATCTCATCATGAGAAATCATTACCTGATCAGTATTGATAGCCATAGTCTTTACTGCCTTTCTATCGAAAACATAACCAAAGTATCAGGAGCATTTCCTTCGCTTTGTTTATCTGCGATGTATTTCTCACGGCTCGCAGCATTCGTAAAACCGATGCTGTGTCCGAAGCCCGGCAACCACAAAACTTCACCGTTACACCCGATAAAGAGAATCTGCTTCCTGGCAGATTCGGGGATCTTGAGGTCGGTCATAAGACGGTTAAGATCTTTTCCGCCCGCAGAACCTGCCTTCTTCATTCTGAGGCCGGTTCCCATCCCCAGACAGTTGCCGATTGCGACCCTGCCGTTACCGAGAGCTTCGATAGGGCAAAACCACAATAAATCATTATACTCTAACTCTTCCTTATTCTCAATTATTCTTATTTTTAATATATAAGCAGAATTGGGTATTTCTATACAAAAAATGTCCTTATCTTGGATATCCGGGAGAAATATCTCTGTATTTACGGCATCTTTAGCTGTCAGGAAACCCCTTTCGCCTGCAATTGCCCGGGCCAGTTTACCTGTGCCGTTCCCTTCTGAAAACGCGAAAAAGTTTCCGTGTCTGTAGGCCTTCCTGCCAAAAGGCATGTCAAGAAAGGTCTCACCAGCACTCTTCCCATCGCATAAAGAGAAACAGTCTTTCAGATTTCCCTCTTCGAAGTCGATGAGATCTCCGAATGTCTCCTGCCACAAATATCTGACGGCACGGGACTTCATAGCGGGATGAAGTTCCCTCATTCCCTCTACAGAGAGAACAGGATGGCCGCCCAAAACCTTGCGGCACGCCGCATAAGATGCCAGCGATGACCTGGTAACAAAATCCAGATCATCGCTCAAAAGCTTATACGTTCTGGCCAAAGGCACTGCGGGATCTTCGTTATAGAACTCTCCGATCTTCGGGAAGATGTCGTTGCGCCATGTATTGCGCGTTCCCATGGTCGTAAGGTTGGTCTGGTCGACTGCATAACGGACACCGAGCGTATCAAGATAATCCACCAGTTCATTCTTTTTAAGGCACAGCAACGGTCTTATTATCCTGCCAGAGACAGGCTTGGGATTTACGAGTCCTTCAAGACCGGAACCTCTGAACAGGTTCATCATCATGGTCTCTGCGATATCGTCCTTATGGTGAGCGATCGCAACACGGACAGTCTTACCCGTTGCTTTCTCAAGAGCCTGGGCATACTGCTCGAAAGCCTCGTATCTCAGGATCCTGCCTGCGGTTTCTTCCGATATGTGATTGGCCTGGGCAAATCCTTTGCAGTCAAAATCCAGTACTTTGAGCTCAATATGGTTCTCTTTGCACAGCTGCCTTACAAGCTTCACTTCCTCATCGCATGCGCCAGGTCTTAAATGGTGATTGCACATAAGCGCACGGATATCACAATCAATATCAAAACAGTTTCTTAAACCTTTAAGGATATGGAGCAGGGCAACGGAATCAGGTCCGCCTGACACGCCGACAACTATAATTCCACAGTCAAATAATCCCTTACTTTTGGAAAATTCAAGGACCCTGTCAAAGATCTCAACTGTCTCTTCTTTTTTCAAGTTTTAAAATCCGTCCGGGAAGCTGTCATTTGCCTGGGCAAAGAAATCATCGCCGCCGTCAGTTCTTTCGGGCGGAATGTCATCGTTATCAGGCATGGGAGGTTCCGGAATGGGAGCCTCATCTGTCGTTACGCTGTCGAAATTATAATTCTGGGAAGCCGTATCGCCGTCAACCGTACGTGTATAAGCGCTGCCGCCGTCATCTTCAGGATCACGCTCGTTGTACTCATAGAACATGGTCTTGCTCGGGATCCACCATACAGAGTCTCGGCCGGTTCTGCCGTGACGGTTCTTCTGCAGGTAGATATAAGCAGGCTTTGCTTCCTTGCCGTCTTTGAAATTGATCGGACGGGGTTCATCTTCTTCAGTAGAAACTGTTCCTTCCTCGTCCTTTTTCTTGTAATAGTCAGGTCTGTCGATAAACATAACCGTATCGGCATCCTGCTCAATGGCACCGGAGTCTCTAAGGTCAGAGAGCTGCGGCGTGTGGTCGTCTCTCTGTGCAGCACCTCTGGAGAGCTGCGAGAGAGCGATTATCGGAAGTCCGAATTCCTTTGCCAGGAGTTTAAGTGATCTTGAAATGGCCGTAACTTCTTCGTTACGGGATTTGCCCTTAAATCCGGGCATGGTCATGAGCTGCAGGTAGTCAACGATGACAAGCTTCGGTCTCATCGCCTCATCCGGATTGGAACAAAGCTGCTGGAGCTTGGACTTCATGGATACCGGATCAGTATCCGAATTATCATCTACGAAAATCGGATAATCCGACAGGTGTCTTAATGCCCTGTCGATCTGATTTCTGTCGCTGTCACTCATCTTATGTGAGTATATGATCTCGCTTACCGGTTTACTCATGGACATGGACATAAGTCTTGAAGCAAGCTCCTGTTTACTCATTTCCAGAGAGAAAACAGCAACCGCTTTCTGGTTTGCTGCTACATTCGCAGCCATGTTTAGAGCCAGCGCCGTCTTACCCATACTAGGACGTGCAGCGAGAATATTGAGCGATCCGCGTCTTAATCCGCCGAGCATGGAATCAAGCTTAGGATAACCGAGCTTAACCTTGCCTCCGGCATTGTCATCATTAAGTTCCTTGCGGATGTCGCTTACTGTCGTTTTGAGAATGTCGGATAAGACCTCAAATCCCTTGGTCTCACCTGCTCCGCGGAGTTCTGAAATCTGGCTGATAGCATAATCTACGGCTTCGGAAGCACGCATGTCGCCGCCCAAAGCCTTCTTCTTGATCTCATCCACGGTTAAAAGAAGCCTCGTCCTGTCACTTCTCTCCCTGATGGCAACAATGTAGCTCATCAAGGCTGACTGGACTGCAGGCTTATCGCCTACGCGGTAAATATACCTCTGTCCGCCGGCTTTGTCTGCCAGCCCTCTTCTCTCCAATTCGGAATAAACGGTGATTCTGTCTATCTGGGCATTATCAAGGAACATGTCACTTATAACGCCAAATATGGTTCTGTTACGGGCGTCAGTAAAATCATCTTCGGAGATCTTATTCTCTACTGCCTGCAAAATTGCTGCATCCTTACGCATGCAAAGAGCAAGGAGAGCCATCTCGACTTCCACTTCGCCGTTCGAATCATTACCCTGATCTATAAGATTATTCAGATATCCCAAATCGTCAGCCATAAAGAGATCAAGCCTTACCGGAATCTGTTACTACTTCAACATTGATATCTGCAGATACCTGGGGGTGGAGCTTAACTCTTGTCTTGAAGATACCGGTGTTCTTGATCGGATTTGAGATGACAACCTTCTTCTTATCAATATCGAAGCCTTCCTTCTTAAGGCTGTCGGAAATGTCCTGTGCAGTAACTGCACCATAGAGTCTTCCGTCTGCGCCGCCGCGAGCGACAACCCTGAACATCTTTCCGTCAAGGATCTTCTTATTCTCCTGAGCTGCAAGAAGTGCCCTTCTCTCATGCTCAGCCTTTGCACCTGTCTGGAGCTTTACTTCATTAAGATTTGCGGAGTTTACTTCCTTGGCTAATCCCTTCTTGAAAAGGAAATTCCTTGCGTATCCGTCACTTACGTTAACGACATCATTAGCCTTACCTACATTCTTAACATCTGAAAGAAGAATTACCTTCATAACCAAACCTCCGCTATTACCCGATTTTGTTTTTCATAAAACAATCGGGCTATCTCCTAAGAACATATTATATGCCCAGGGAGAGCCCGATTGATATACATTTTTTAAATTATACAGTAGCTCTCGAATTTTGGGGCTACTATTGTCCTAAACAGATTACTGTACTGTGTAGGGCAAAAGTGCTACCTGACGAGCGCGCTTGATAGCTGTTGTAAGCTCACGCTGATGGATTGCGCATGTGCCTGTCATTCTCTTAGGAAGGATCTTTCCGTTCTCGGAAATGTACTTCTTGAGTGTGACATCATCCATAAAGTCAATAGCTTCAACTTTATTAGCACAGAAGTTGCAGACCTTTCTGCGTGTTCTTCTCTGTCTCATACCGCCGGCAAATTCTCTACCACCGGCTCTGGGTGCTCTATTCTCTGCCATTTGAGTTCTCTCCTTTACAATTAAATCTCAAAGGGAAGCTCACCGGACTGTCCTTCATCAAAACCACCCATAGGTGCATCGATCTGCATATTGGGTGCCGTAGGTGCACTTGCAGCTACTGAATCTGCCATAGGCGGATTGAATGACTGTGCAGGTACTGAAGGCTCCTGACGATAACCGTCTCCGGCAACACCGCCTGATGATTCAACGAACTCTGCCTCATCAACAACTACTTCTGTGATGAATCTCTTCTGTCCGTTCTGGTCATCGTAACTGCGGGTCTGAATGCTTCCTACCAATCCGATGCGGTTGCCCTTATGGAAATACTTCTGGATAAAGACTGCCGTCTGACGCCATGCAACACAGTTGATGAAATCAGCCTGTCTCTGGCCGTTTGCATCCTTGAAGCGTCTGTCGACTGCTACTGTGAAATTGCAAAACTGGGTCTGGTTGGATGTAAGCTTTACTTCCGGGTCCTTTGTAAGTCTTCCGACTAATTCTACTTTGTTCATTTACTGTTACCTTCCTGTCTTAAGTGATTACTCACCGACACGAACAATGAGATAACGGATTACACCATCAGTAATCTTGAGAACACGCTCAATTTCCTTAGGGAATTCGCTCTCGGCAGTAAATACTGTCTGAACATAGTAGCCGTTCTTCTGACCGTCAATCTCGTAAGCGAGCTCACGTGTTCCGATTGCGTCGAATGCATCAATCGTAGCACCTGATTCGATCTTAGCCTTAATTGTGTCAGTAAGAGAAGCAATACCCTCTTCACCGTTAGCAGTGCTGAGGATTGTGATCAAACGATACTGGTTTGCCATATTATTCACCTCCTTCTGGACTTTGCGGCCCGGGCCAAACCGGGCAAGGATGCCGCCTGTATATAAACGGCAACGAGAAGAATAACACAGCACAAGAACCAAAGTCAAGCATTTACTATGCCCAAAGCCTATCTCGCAGTTCATGTCCGCTTAATTCTTACAAAGAGAGTTTAGCAACCCGATTTTTAAAAATCTACCTTTTGGAATACGATTGAGACTTTTTGGGGGTATTTGAGACTAAATGTCAAAAATAATGTCCTATTAAGCTTCAGATCCTTGATGCGCCGAGTTCTTTCAGGATGTATGGGAACAGCAGATCGAGCCATGCTCCGAGAGCCTTGGCGGTATGAAGATAAGTCTCAAAGTTCTCGCCCGAAGGATCAGGAACTGATATGGACATTACCTTGCCCGAAGAGTCTTTCATGACAAGTCCGTTTGCAGCTGCAAATGTCGATAATGAGAATACTTTCTCCTTGATCTCAGGGAACGCCTTTACGATCTGGAAAGCCTGTTCGTCCCTTACGGTCAGGATGAGGTCATTCTCATCGTAGATCGCTGGGTCAGCCCTTCTCGATTCGATGGAACCTAAGCCGAAACCCGTAAGTTCCTTAACTGCCTTATCCATCTGGGAATCAGGATCAAGACCGGACATTGCTGTAAGTCCGGCAGATTCGCAGTAGATCTCAAATCCGGCATCTTTCGCATCGCTTGAGATGTAAGGCTCATTCTTCTCTATCTTACGTCTCATCAGAGCTTCGCAGCAGACGGACAGCGAGATGTTGTTGTCATCCACGAAAAGCACTGATGCGGTATATGTATCCTTAAAAGCATCTATCGGCAGGGGCATTCTGTCAGGTCTGGCAGGTGCAGGCATACCGGGAGTGAGTTCCTCCTTCTTGCCTGATGCCTTGCCGAGTCTGTTCATATAAGCAACAGATAATCCGTCGCCGTCAAAACCCTGTGCAAGGATAACATCAACTTCCTGTACGTCCAGATATCTCAAACCCTCAAACAGACCATGTGATGCACTTGCGACATCAACAGTCTTACCATAAACGCAGAACTCAGTATGTGCGGACAGGATCTTGTCATTAAGCTTGTCGTACATTGCCTTTATCTCTCCGCCGCAATAGAGACCTATCCTCGCGAAAGGATTTTTAGACAGTATCTCACGTGATCTTAAAATAAACGGGGAAGCTATATTCACGAGTTCTTTTGCTTCATCGTCAGTAAGTTTTTTAAGGTCAACAGGCTCATATTCACCGATCCTGCCGTCAGTTGCGACCGCATTATCACCGGTGATCTCAACGCCTTCAGGCATCTTCATGATCTCAACCTGGGCATAAGGCGCATAGTGGCGGTACTTCATTCCGGGAGATCTGGGTTTTTCCTTATCGGCAAGACCGCCTGCGATAACAGTCTCATCGCTGTTTAATACAGCATCTATGTCTGCCTTCGTAACAGCACCCGGTCTTAAGATGACAGGTGTTGTTCCCGTGCAGTCAACAACGGTGGATTCCAGACCGTATTCTGAATCTCCTCCGTCAATAATCGCGTAGATATATCCGTCCATGTCCTCCAGAACTGATCTGCTGCTCGTAGGAGAAGGTCTGCCGGACAGGTTTGCGGAAGGTGCCGCAACGGGTATGCCGGCTTCTTTGAGGAACTTATTTGCAACGGGATGAGAAGGCATTCTGACACCAACGGTATCAAGACCTGCAGTTGTCTCATCAGCGATCGAATCCGACTTCTTCATTACAAGAGTAATGGGACCCGGCATAAAGGCATCGATAAGTTTCTGTGCAAGAGGAGTAATCTCAGACACGATATCCTTGATCTGGGATTTATCACCGATATGGCAGATGAGCGGATTGTCAGCAGGTCTTCCCTTTGCATCGAAAACCTTCTTTACTGCTTCACCGTTCCTGGCATCGCAGCCAAGACCATAAACAGTTTCCGTAGGGAAACCGATGACCTCGCCGTTCTTCAGATGCTCGGCGCAGTCCTTAATTCCCTTTTTATCGGATGAATCTATAAGTAATGTCTTTTTATATATTTTCGCGCGTTCCATATATACCTCTTATATTACTCTTCACTGCTGCTTGCTTTATCCGCCGCCTGGGCCAGAGTCAGCGCATCGACGATCTCATCAAGATCACCTGCGAGTATGGCATCAAGCTTATAAAGTGTAAGTCCGATCCTGTGATCGGTAACCCTGCCCTGATGGTAATTATATGTGCGGATCCTCTCGGACCTGTCTCCCGTTCCGACCTGGGACTTTCTCTCATCGTTGTGTCTGTCCACTTCAGCCTGATGTGCTATCTCCCACAAACGGCTCTGCAGAACTGCCATCGCCTTCTCCTTATTCTGGATCTGGGATCTCTCATCCTGGCAGGTAACGACCATTCCAGTCGGAAGGTGCGTAATTCTGATAGCCGAAGAAGTCTTGTTGATATGCTGACCGCCGGCACCGGACGCTCTGAATCTGTCGATCTTAAGATCAGTCGGATTGATCTCAACGTCAGTAGGTTCCGCCTTAGGAAGAACCGCAACGGTTGCCGTAGAGGTATGGATCCTTCCGCCGGATTCCGTTACCGGAACTCTCTGGACTCTGTGAACTCCGCTCTCAAACTTAAGCTTCGAATAAACTCTGGGACCGTCGATCTCGGCAACGATTTCCTTATAGCCTCCGAGTTCCGTGGGACTCTCATCAACTATGCTAACGTCAAAGCCCTTGACCGCTGCATATCCCTTATACATCTTAAAAAGATCGCCTGCGAAAAGCGCGGATTCTTCACCACCGGCACCGGCCCTGATTTCCAGGATTACGGATCTTGAATCTCTGGGATCACCCGGAGTCAGATAAATCATCAGCTCTTTCTCGAGTTCGGCGAGCCTGTCCTTGGCATCGGCAAGTTCAGCATTTGCAAGGCTTCTCATCTCATCATCGCCGCCGAGATCACCACTCTCCAGGAGAGTGATTATTCCTTCGATTTCTTTCTCACAGGCTTCATAACTTAAGATAGCCTGGACCTGGGGATTGAGGGCAGCCAAATCCTTGGAATACTTTGTATATTCCTCAGGACGTGAAGCAACCGCCGGATCACTTAATGTTCCGGTGAGTTCTTCGTATTTAGCCTTAATCAGATCTGTTTTGCTCTTATCGATTGCCATAGTTATACAAAATTACCATATAAGCACCATTATTTCCAATAAATAAGCTGCCTCACGTGAAGCAGCTTACTCTGTTAACGGGATTGGTACCGTTTAGACCGGATTTGCCGGCGGAACGGGTTGCTGAGGTTGGAACTTTGCATACTGATTTGCCGGAACGCCGTTTATTACCTCATATTCGAGCTTGTGTCTCAACGGTTTCTGGCAGCGGGGACAATAAACAAATCCGTGCGGATACCATGCTCTGTGGCCAAGGTCATAGGTATGGTAATCGAATTCGTAATAGCAGTACTCGCATCTGCAGTGAAATGTCGGGTTGTACACTTCGTATCCGGCTACAGGATTGGGATTAACGACACCTGAGTTCTGGATCCACGGTCTGCCCTGTCCCTGCTGCATCTGCACAGTCGGGGTTACCACGGGGGCCGGAGCGGGACCGGGAGCTACCACAGGTGCTGCCGTTGGAGCTGTTCCGGAAACGGGTGACTTAATAGTGCCGAAATCGAATCCGCACTTCATGCAAAAATTAGCCTCGTCAACAACTTCTGTTCCACATCTGGGACAAAACTTGCTCATCTATCTATCCTCCTTATTCCATTCAGGATCAAGTAATTATAATTCGACAACGAATAAAAGGTCAAACTACCGGGCATCGTGCTTTTCCTGAATCTCCTGGATCAGCTTGTTCTGCTTTTTTGCTTCAGAGAAAACCCTGAAATAGTAGAAACCTGCCAGGAATATATAAGGAATGGTAAATGAACGGTAGAACTCGAACCATCCTCTGGGAGTAATGGGACTTATGAAAACGCTTACCAGCCACAGCAATAATCCTACGAGAGCACACGCGACAAGATACTGTACAACGATCATTACGAGCGGACTTACGCTGTCAAAAAGCCTGTGGAGGAACAGTACGAAAGTAGCGATGGCACATGTTGCAAACATGACAAGAACGTTGATGTTGTTAGTCTCCGTTCCTGCAATGATGTTAACGATAGCACCTAATACAGACATGATTGTATATACGCAGCAAAGCTCCAGAAGATATGCTTTTATTTTTTCAGCCATCAGCTCATCCTCCTCATTCTCTGAAGATATTCGTTGAAGCTCTTTTTATAGCTTCTGTTAATGCAGATTCTCTCTCCGTTATCGAAAGAAGCGTAAACCTTCATGTTCAGATCCGGCTTCAACTGCTTAATCTTATAGATGTTGATAAGATTCGATTTTGAAACACGAACAAACCCATAGTTCCATAACATATCTTCACAGGCAGCGAGAGTATTCATAAGGCGGAATACGCCGTTCTTGGTGTAGGCAAAAAGCTTTCTGTCTATGTGATCGAGATAATAGATTTCCCTGGGATCTAACAGGATCTCTTCACCGTCATCCAAGTCTTCATCAGCAGGGCGCCCCTGCAAAGAGGGACGCTCTGAATTGACCGTGTCGATTATCTGTCTAATTACCGGACGCATGTTCGCGTAATACACGTCCACATGTTCACTGGTATTATTCTTATCTTCGTAAAGATTGAGTTTCATTTAGATTCCAACTCCATTGAGGAAGCTCTCTACGCTGTTCATGTATCCTTCGGGATCGTCGATAACGCCTTCGATATGTGCGCTGTCTGCGTGGTAGATCGCCTTGTTTTCGCAAGCTATATTATCATAAACCTGCATTACCTGGTCAGGGAGGCATACCTCGTCCTTGTCAGAGACAATAATCATTGTAGGAATGTAATCATTTTTAACTACATTGATCGTATCACCGTCATCATAGTCAATTCCGTCTACGACCTTCATGAACATCTTGCTGGTACCTGTCAGATAGACGGCCATGAATGAATCAGTATCTCCGTCACCGAACATCTCCTTGAGAATGAGTTCCATTCCGGGTACTGGTGAATCACAGATTACTGCGTCTGCTGCTTCAACCGTGCCGGGTTTAACGTTTGATGCATAGATTGCCGTTGTCTGAGCGCCCATTGACTGACCGTGAACGATAACCTTGTCCGCCTTGAGTTCTTCTCTTGCAAACTTAACCATAGCCTTGATATCAAGTTCTTCGTGAATTCCGAATGTTACCTTGTCATCAGCGTTATCTCCGCATCCTCTCTGATCGATCGCGATTACGTCAAATCCATCTTCGATGTACTGCTCTGCGAGAGGATATGTGCTTGCTCTGTCTCCGCCTGCGCCGTGAACCAGGATGACGCACTTGCCGCTGTTGTTATTAAAATATGTTCCGGGAACCGTGTTTCCGTCTTCTGCAGTAGCCTTTACCTCAACACCTGTGTATGTGTTCATGAACTTCTCAGTATCGTATTCCCAGATTTCGAGCTGCTTGATGCTGTTATTGTGTGTATCTTCTTCTTTGTTCTGGTGAAGAATTCTGTCTGATATATATCCGCCCATTGCGATCGAACCTGCAACTCCGATGAATGCGATAACGCCCAATGTGATTCCTAAACCCTTTATGATCTTGTTCTTTTTCATTTTTCTGAACTCCTTCGTGTTTTGCTTGATGGCCTGAATATAGCAAAAGCGGATCTGCCGCGCAGGCAAATCCGCTCAAGTTGCATATCGGGATGTCTAAGTTGCAATTTTATCTGTTTACGCAATAAGCAGGAATGCTGAGCAAACTCCTGAGAAGATATTGGCAATTGCATGGATGCTCCAGCTCGGAAGGATTGAGCCGTCTGCCTTCTTCTCATTGATATATCCCATCAGCCAGCCGATGGAACCCGTGAACAATGTGATCAATACAGCCTTTACGGGGCCTGCTGCGCCGAAGAACATTACGCCGTGCATAAGTCCGAACAGGATGCTCTGAACGAGGTTGCCTGCTGCAAAACCGAACTTACCGGATACTCTCTTGAGGATGAAACCTCTGAAAATAATTTCTTCAGGAAGAGCTGTCTTCAGGATCGCATATACAAGGATTGCAGGAACTGCACCGAAACCAAGGCCTGCAAACTCTGAAGTAGCTGTCTCAACACCTCTTACCGAGATAAGCATAAATACTGCCAATGCCAGGAAAGATACGATTGCGCCGATCGTCCAAATGAGTGTTTTGTTTTCTTTCGCGTTTCTGATTTTCTTAAGGCCGATCCACTCGAAGAAGCTCATCTTCTTTCTGGCAGTGATGAGCCACCAGATAAACGGGATCAGAGTAAAAAGTGCGATCTGTATAATGCTGTTGAGTAAAGTCTGGATTAAAAGATTCATAATGATTTCCCCCTCTTTGCTTTCGCTTTACGAGGGTAATTATAGAAATCGAATCTTTCGGCCAAATTATTACAAACTTAACTTATTCTTAATCTCACACAATATGTTAATTCTGACCAAGATCATCATTTGGAATTCCACAATCAAAAAAATCTGATATAATTCGTTAGAATAAATATTGCGGATAATGGAAGTAAATAAAAATGTCATCTGAAAAAGATCATTCATCTTATGCGATAAAACAGAATACTAAGCGCCAGGCATGGGAGTTTGGTGCAGGTTCTGACATGGAACAGAAAATGATCCATACTGAGAGGATCATCAAGCATCCCAACGGAACCTACGAGGTCTTCTCCAAAGAAGCAACTGAAGGCAAAGGCCAGATGGCGAATACCGGCGACTATTTCAAGGTAGATACCGAAGGCTTCCCTTCACCATGTGAGAGAGACTGGTTCCAGAAAAACCACGAGCATATTGAAGATGACTGGTATCTCCAGATAGCCAAGCCTCTTAAGATTTGGCGCAAGGACGATCCTGAATCCGAAGAGATCCGCTTTCTGATAGAAAACGATGCACTCAAGATAAACAAGGAAGATCCGGAGCATTACTTCTCAGCCGAACTGTGGGGCACAATGGAAACGGCACCTTCCAATGCGATCATCGTGTTCTATTCGGTAAACAGAGATGACGCGGGCAAGATCACTTCGATCACATTCAACTTCGTTGATGCCGAGTATTTCAAAGGAAATTACAAGATAATAGAAGAATAAAACGCACGGCGCCCCGTGCGTTTTTTAATCAGACTCGTTATCAATATAATTAGCTGCCTCACCAACTCCATCAGCGAATTGTGATGCGAAGGTCATCTGATTCTGTATTATCTGATTTCTGAATATTATTGAAAGAACGATGCCCAGCACAAAAACAAGGAAAATGACAATGAGAATTACCGACCTTATAAAAGTGGTCTTTACAATTGCCTTCTGATATTCTTCCTGACCCCTCTCTGCGACCTTCAATCTCTGATATTCAACATCCTCAGGTTTTGCATCGACTACGAAAAAAGAACCGCAGCTCTCGCAATGGAATCTGTTATCGCTTCCTTCAGTAATGTTATTTCCCGCACAATTGGGACACTTGATATTGCGTAAATCCATTTTCTACCCCTCTACCCTGCACAGTGCCATACCAACAAACCTCATTCATAAGGTTTTCCTTTTAGAACAAGTTTATTATACATTAATTATTCATCACTATGTTTTCTATCGAAACAACAGCAAGCGGCAGATACATAAACGCCAGATTTAATCTTTGCCACAGACCTTCATTGCCTATAATTGAATTACCGAATTCCGGTTTATCCGACATAACAAACAATGTAAAGGATACAATCGCAAGAATAAAACTGATAACACTAATTACTCCATTTACCCCGTTCTGACCTTTGAAAGACAATATTGCCATAAGAAGCGGCACAAACAGAAACAGCATAAACCCTACGACCGAACCGACGCCGTGTATCCTTGATGCAACCGTAACTGTATCTTTAGTCTCATTAACACTGAAAAAGCAAGTAAAGATGCAGGCTCCCACAGCAAAAGCCGCAATAAACACAAGCATTGTATTTGTTACTCCTATGGACACCTGGCGGAAGCGGTTATATATGGCAGGCAGCGCCAGCAGAAACAGGATCCCCTCAACCAGCATCCAGATATTAAATGGGATCCTTACAGGACTTGCCGGATTTCCCAATGCGCTGATCGACATTTTCATATTGCTGTACCCACCGTAAAACAATGACAGTATGAATGAAACTAAGAGATCACCTGCCATGGCGATCAGAAGAAAATACCAGCCGTAATTATTCAGTCTTTCCATATTTCAACCTGTACTACCTTTGCTACAATTCTTAACAAGATTATATACAGTCAATAATCCGTCATCCACCAACCCTCGTTAACACAAAATGACACTTACTGTTAAAACTCGTGGCAGATTACTCAGGAATACAAAACAAACGGCCCTGACATTTGCCAAAGCCGTTTTAATGATGTTACTTATATAGACTAGTAACTTAATAAACAGTCTTATATGAGATCAGATAATAATTTCCGGACTGTGCGACGCCTACAACTGCAGTGCCCGTTCTGGACTTTGTAAGTGCCTTATCCTTTGCAGCCTCTTCGGCAGTCATTTTGTAATATCTCGTCATTCCCTGATTACCGACTGCCCAATATGTATCCAGGTCAAGTGCATAGACTGTAAAGTTCAACGTTATGGTTCCATCAGAATTATTAACCGCACTGTCAACTATTGCCAATGAATTATAAGACTCACCGTCTCCTGCCTCATACCAGATCTTACTGTCTGCGTAAAAAGGTCCTGCAGGCTGATCACCATAAGAAGTCGGAGGAGCACTCAGGCTGCTGATCTGATCATCAGTAAGCTGAAGTCCGAAATATTTAGCAGCAACACTCTGAGCCTTTTCCAGAGTAAAAGTCTCAAAGGTCAACTCGCCGTTTTTACTGTAACTGACAGAGTCTCTGGAATTGATCTTCAGATAGATGTGAACAAAATCCAGTACCCTCTCGGCACTGCCGTCATTTCTCTCATAGTCGTAAAAATACTGTTCTGCAAAATTAGACAGAAATGTATTTGCATACTCCTGTCGGCCGGCATCAAAATCGGTATCGCCGTTATCTGCATTCTGTGATGATTCGGAAGATTCAATTACTACCGCATTATCATCAGAAGATTCAACTACTTCTGCGCTGACTGACGGTGCGGATGTGCTGTCGCTCGTAACGGATACATCTGCTGAAGTTTCCGGAGCTGATCCCGTCGGACTTGTCGGATTCGAATTGAAACATCCCGTAAATCCGCTCAGCATCAGGCATGCACCCATCCCCAATGCACATAGCTTAATTTTTTTCATACTATTACCCCATATAACAAAAATATAATAAACATACTCAAATTATATCAACTCATATATGAATAGAAATAAAGCAAAAATGAAGGACACAGAAATGTAAAACAATTCACAGGCATAAAAAACGACCGGAATAATTTCCGGTCGTTGGCATGGTGGATGCTACAGGACTCGAACCTGTGACCCCCTGCACGTCAAGCAGGTACTCTAGCCAGCTGAGCTAAGCATCCGAAATCGAACTTTGAAAGTATACCTTGTTTTATCTTTTTTGACAATCGTGTCTTTAATTATGAACGAAGTTTATTTATTAACAAATTGTTAACGAAATTGTGAATTTGTTAAATTTCAAATTTATGGTAAATATATTAAAAATTTGATGTTTTGTCCCGTGAAATGATATATCATAATCACATACCGTGCCCTAAAACAAGCGGTTTCTGTCACTTTTTACAACATTTTGCACAAAAACGCACATCATCGGTTGGTTACAAGCACAAATTAGAACAAATTGTTAAAAGTATGAACACATTGTGAACAAACTATGATATATTTGTTTCAGGAAATGCTAATCAAATTCGGGGAGGTAGCATTATGAGAAAGATAGGAAAAACAAGAAAGGGGTTCACGCTCGTTGAGATGGTATTGGTTATTGCCATTATCGTAATTATCTCAACCGTTCTCATCGTTGGAGTCACTGCATATCTGAATGCAACTAATGCAGCTGTTTTCTCCGTTTCTGAGCATAACAGCCAGATCGATGAAGTTGGAATCATCTGCGGTATCGGCGTAGACGATCAAGATCCGGGTTAATCGTTATTTATTTCGCTTATTAGAGCTTATGTGCCTGTCTTAAGGGTGACCACAGATATCATAAACCTCTTATCCATAAAGTGAAGCACGCAAAAAGCCTCCCTGTTATTTTGGGGAGGCTTTTTGTGTTAGTAGTTATCAACTCATTCATGAAATCCTATATGAACATGTTAAGTCTTTGATTACTTCGCCAGCAATGATAAGACCTGCAACTGAAGGTACAAAGGCTGTACTGCCTGGAATGCTTCTGCGCTTGCTTCCGGGGCGTTCTGCACCACAATCGTTCTGGCAATCTGCAGTATCATCAAACGGAACAACGGGCTCCTCCTCTGAATAGACAACTTTGAGTTTTTTTACGCCTCTCTTTTTCAGTTCACGGCGCATCACCTTTGCCAGAGGATCCACACGGGTTTTATAGATATCCGCAACACGAAACTGAGTGGGATCAAGCTTATTTCCCGCACCCATTGAACTCATTATCGGAACACCGGCACTCTGACACTGCATGACCAATTCGATCTTGGCCGTGACAGTATCGATGGCATCAACCACATAATCGTATTTATCAAACGGGAAATCAGATGCGTTCTCAGGCAGGAAAAAGCATTTGTATGAGTTCACTACAGCGTCCGGATTGATATCCAGAATTCGTTCCTGCATAACATCCGTCTTATATTTTCCGACTGTTTTCCCTGTTGCAATTATCTGGCGGTTTATATTTGTCAGGCAGATTTTATCATCATCTATCAGATCCAACGCACCGACACCGCTTCGTGCGAGTGCTTCACATACGTAGCCGCCGACACCGCCGATGCCGAATACTGCAACGCGGCATTCAGACAGGTGTTCCATCGCAGGTTTTCCCAACAATAATTCTGTTCTTGAGAATTGATTCAACATACTATTTCCCGTTCATTCGTGATCCATTCTATTGGATGCATTATATCAGAACTGATTCTCTTAGCGCTCCATCAGCATTTTGTATTCAGGAGTACCCTCTTCAAGTATTTTATTACCAGTAACATGGAATCCGTGAGCCTCATAGAATCTGATTGCAGCCGTATTCTTTTCGAGCACCCACAGTACTCTGACATCGTGTTCCCTTTTTGCAAATTCGATCAGCTCGGCACCTATTCCCTGTCCCTGGAAGAAATGATCGACATATAACTCTATCAGTTCCTTATCCGCAATCCGTGCAAGGCCCTTAACGATGCCTTCAGATTCATAAACCCAGATGTCGTTCAAAATCTCTGGATCAGAATACTCCCCGGCCACCGGAATCACCTGAAGCTCTCCAAAAGAAACTGCATCATTCCTGAATATGGAACGGTAATTCATCCTCTTTACGAAAACAAGTATCTCAGCAATTCTGGATATATCCCCAACTGTAGCTTTTCTTATCAAATAATCCATGTATGATTGTTAATCCCTCTCAAAAAAATCCCGGATCTCTTCCGAAGTATTATTATTTCCTGCCATGGCACGGCTTGATTTAGATGTATCTTTAATGGCTATTCTGTGCTGATATCCAAGTTCATTGAGTAAATCGATGAATTCACACAGCGTATCCAATTCTTCAGGAGTCGCAAAATCATAATGTCCGAATATATAAAGATTCTTCCGCAGTTCAGATTCTTCAGTTACTATATCCTCACTCGGCAGATAGTATATTTCCGTATCCGTAACAGGATATTCAAGAATCAGTTCTTCCAAAGACTGCTTCACTTCATCTCCATATAAGATGCCGTAAAAGCTGTCCTTAAAAGTGCCGAAGCTCTTCATATTGGATTCTATGTATATTTCTACTCTGAATTCTCCGGAATATTCATCCAGACTGCATTCGGCTTTTGCCGGATATGTGCCCCTGTTAAACCACGCCTGGTTCGAGCCTTTGCTCAGGTCGTAAACTTCAAACAGATCATCAGAAGGATCCATGCCTAAAACATCAGCATATTTTTCATTAAGACAAGCTTCCATATGCTCGGTAACTTTCGCTTTTTTCTCTTCAAGTTCGGCCTTATTCCGTTCCGCAAGTTTCTCCGAATCATACAGGCAGCCAGATAACGCAACCGTTACGGCCAGCAACGGGCAAACCAGAAATCTCTTAAATCTATCCATGTATTATTCCCCCATGATCTATTCTGCATGCACCTGTTATTCTAACTCAAAGACAATATTATTTTACGTAAAAACAAGGTAATTAAATGCAGCCGCCTGATTATAACACTGCCTCATTTTTACGCTTGACAGATTTGGTTTATCAGGTTAAACTGAACCCGGTTTAACACGTTAAACCGCACAACGTTGAGGTTAGTAAAATGGAAGAATTGGTATTGTTTGAAGCTGAAAAGAAACTAATGGAAATCATCTGGCAGGAAGCACCTATTGAGTCAGGCAAGCTGGTGAAGATCGCCGGAGATAGGATCAATTGGAATAAATCAACTACATATACCGTTCTCCGTAAACTGATCGCCAAAGGTTTTGTCAAGAATGAGGATACGATAGTAAGCGTTCTAATTCCCAAGGAAAAAGTTCTGATATCAGAGAGCAACCAGATTATCTCAGAGAGTTTTTCCGGCTCTTTGCCAAAGTTTGTTGCAGCTTTTTTCGGTAATAAGAAGACGCTAAGCGATGAAGATGCTGAAGCTCTGATGAAACTCATAAAGGATAATATGGAAGGTGGCAAGTGATGGACGGCATATTCCTTAAAGTTAGTGAGATGTCCGTTACCGGAAGCATAGTGATCCTTATCACCATGCTTGCCAGACTCCTGCTTAAGAAAAGATCCAAGAGATTCATCATGATCCTTTGGGCTGTTGTGGCATTCAGATTACTCGTTCCCGTCAGCTTCGAATCGTCACTCAGTTTCTTCAACTATATTCCTCTTCAGGCACAAACCTTAACTGCAATTTCAGAGGTTCAGGATGCAGCTATACCTGACAGTTCAGTTGATACACAAACTGTAACAACTGATCAGGCTGCTAACACAGAGCTACAGTATATTAATCTTGCTGAAACGGACATAAATATGGGGAATGTGACTCTGTCCGGGGACCTTAAAACTGCAGATCCGTTACCGGATGTAAAGTCCATACTCTCAACAGTATGGCTTATTGGAGCTTTGGGCATTACGGGTTTCTGTTCTGTCCAGTTCATAATGCTTAAGATACAACTCAGGAATGCTAAAAAAGCCGGCGGCAATGTTTATGTATCTGATAAGATCAGCGCACCGTTTGTTTTCGGGCTTCTCGTTCCCAGAATATATTTGCCTGACGTTCTCGATAAGGATGAGAAAGAATATGTTCTGCTTCACGAGAGGACACATATAAAACACGGCGACTGGCTTTTCAAGATCATAGGCATGTTCGCTGTTGCAGTTCACTGGTTCAATCCTTTTGTATGGCTTGCTTACAAGCTTTTCGAACAGGATATCGAGATGAGCTGCGACGAGAGCGTTGTATCCGTTTTGGATGCCGATCTTAAGCAGGCATATACAATGTCGATCGTTTCTTTCGCAATGCAAAGCAATGCCAAGAGATATCTGGTAACACCGTTGGGATTCAGCAAAGTCAATTTCAGCAAAACGGAGGTTACAAACAGAGTGAAAAATATAATCAATTTTAAACAGGGCAAAACGGTCACGGCCGCTGTTATTACGGCAGTACTGCTCGTAATCGGTGCAGGATGCACACTTAATCCGAATTCAAAGGGTGCAGACAATAATCCGGGAACAGAAGTGAATGGAACAGGTGTGACAGAAACAAAAGTAACTGAATCAGAATTTATGATTGATAAACCCAATCCGAATGAAACCGGTCCTTTGTGGAATCAGGAAGTAGACGGTCCCAAAAGCTTTGCAGTATTCGTAAAGGATCAGATCGGCACACCATATGCAGACGGAGGAAATCATCCGGATATCGGTCTTGATGAAACAGGTCTCGTAATGTATTGCTACAAAGCTTACTTCGCTCTCGTTATCCCGTCTGACGTCGAAGAAATATGCCGAGGATTCGACGGCGAATATGATTCAGTACCGGTAACTGCTATCCATGTCGGTGATGTTGTAGTCTATGACTCAAATAACGTTGCAATATACGTCGGAAACGGCGAAGTAGTTTATGCATCGGAAGAAGAAGGATGTGTCTGCTCCGGCACCCTTAAGATGGAGAACATCAGGGCAATAAAACATTTTGTTGATTATTCAAGTTCAGAAATAGGCCTTGGCTAAGAAAACAAAGACCCCGCAAACGCAATGTTTACGGGGTCTTCTTTATCATCCAAAAGGAGTATTAATGCTTACCTGATCCAGATTTCCCGTAGCTGCTGCCTCAGACTGTGCTATCAGAGCGATAATTATCTTTTTCATGAAAATCAGTCCTTTCGTTTTTTCTAGAAAATAGCGCTCAGGATGCGCCAAAGAACCGTCATGTTGTGAAATATGCTTTTTTTGTGGTGAAATATCGATCAGACTGTAGTCCTGTGATCAGTATTCCTTTTTTATCTCTTCTATCTTGTATATTTTCTTAAACTTCATCAGATCCAAATCATCTCTAATTACCATAACCTCAGTGAAATGGCCGTCCTCTTTATTCTTAAAACCTGCCACCTGCTCTCCGGTACAGATACTGCACTTAATCACAGCTATCTGTTTGTCGGGATCAAAAGGTATATCTTCGCTGAGATATCGCTCATAGTACGGTTTCTTGCCAT
>Ga0265298_10000176_pt1 | contig 95960 bp, 86 predicted proteins | sample AusTroGonzalo_MG_3_FD_193486 | JGI IMG/M metagenome (GOLD analysis project Ga0265298, IMG submission 193486) | Bovine rumen microbial communities from tropical cattle in Woodstock, Queensland, Australia - Gonzalo_01 | ecosystem: Host-associated > Mammals > Digestive system > Stomach > Rumen ...
TACTGCCGTGGCTATAGCGGTGAGGAACCACCTCTTCCCATTCCGAACAGAGAAGTTAAGCTCACCATCGCCGATGGTACTGACCCACCAGTTGGGAGAGTAGGTAGCTGCGGTTCTTCGAGAGCCCCGACATCGTAGCGATGCCGGGGCTCTTCTTTTTGAAGAGCCCAAGCCTCCGGCGGTTCACGTTACCCCCTCCCGAAACCCCTCCCCTCGGGGGAGGGACTTGAACACCAGGCGTATAGCTTAATTTGTTGAGTGTCATATAATTAGGCGAATACCCTGCTGTCGGCGAGCAGCAGGGTATTTGTGTAAACGCATGACTGTTAACAAATTAGGTAAAACAATCAAAATTGTCACTGGTTTGGTATTATGTTTGTTTTTACGTATATTTGATACAAATACTAATGCTATGAATGCGAAATCCATAATTGCGGCCCTGATGGGCGGGGTGCTGGTGATGGGATGCGGTGTCAGCGCTCCGGTGGCCTCCACTTCCCAGCCGCAGACACAGTCTCAGAGTAAGCCGGCGGTCTCATCGTCCCAGAACGTGTATTCTTTCAAGGCCGACTATGCCTTTGAGCAGCCGGAGGTGGATGCCTCCCAGGAAGCATCGGCCCAGGAGTTGGTGAAGAAGATGGAAACCAGTCCGTCGACATTGAGCCTCAAGGAGTTCTATGCTGCTTCCAAGGCATACGAACCGGGCTCGGCCGGTTTCAATAAGGTGTATGAGACGGCGGCGAAGTACTTCCCGAACGACGAAACGGTAAACCTGAACCGGGCTAGTGCCAAGATGCAGGCGGACGATACGGTGGGCGCCAAACCTTTCCTGGACAAGGCTGGCGATGGCGCAGCGGCCGTCTATTCCCGCGGCGTGTGGTATGCCAAGCGGGGCAATTTCCAGCAAGCGGTCCCCTATTTCCGCAAGGCCGATGAGATGGGCTATCCCAAGGCCGCATCGGCCATTCGCGCCATCGCGCTTACAAGATAGGGAAGAATTGCGGTGACTTAATCGGGCGCAGTGCTAAAAAATTGTATTTTTTGGTACTGCGTTTTTTTAATGTGTAACCTGTGTATCGTGGGAAAGGTTGTATTTTCGGTGCAATTGTGAATTTTTATAACCAAAACCACATATGAAAGATAGCAACTCTCTTGGGAATAGAGTCTATTCCCCTCCCGTGATTACGGTGATTACTTTTACTCCGGAGGAACACATCCTTCGCATTAGCGACAGCGTTGTAGGCTTGCCCGGTGCCGGCATCAACGAAGGCAATGCAGACGATTTGGGCACTTTAATCTGGTAGGACTATGGAGAAACTGATTAAATGGGCCGCTGTATTGTTCGTCGCAGCGCTGGCGATAGGATGTAACAAGGTTACACCTCGCGAAGAACCAGTTACTATTCCGGAAGAGACCGTTCCTTCTACTCCTCCCAAGGCCGTCACTACGCTCACCGTATCGGCCGTTGCCAAGAATCCGCAAACCAAAATCTCCTATGGCACAACGGACGCCACCTGGGAGGAGGGTGACAAGATTTTCCTGATAAAGAGTGATGGCACCACCATTACCCTAACGCTTACTGAAGGCGCCGGGACCAGCACAGGGAAATTCATTTCCAGCGATCCGGTTGTGGAAGGCTCTTATATTCCTTACGCCGTAAGCGCCACATCACTCACGAAAGGCTTTGTAAATGTTACGGACGGGACGCTTACGCTGAATCTGGAAACGCCCGGTGGCGCTACGCTGGCCGATATCCTGGAGCATGACATCCTGAAAGGTGATGCCCTTACGCTTACGGCCGATCAGACCACTGCAAGCATTACCGGTCTCACCACGCATTTCCTGAGTTATATTCGTTTCCGCTTCAACTGCTCGGCCAAAGAAATCGAATCTGTGGGCATGGATACGGCCGGCGGCGTATACAAGACGGTTACTATTGCCCCCAACGGCACGGTTTCCGGCTCAAACGCATCCACCGAAGTTTTCTACACGGAAGCATCCAGCGACGGGCAAGACACTTATGCCGGGTATTTCGCCGTGTATGACAAGACCACTACCAGCCTGATGGCCCATGCAGTGGATGAGGACGGAAAGGGTTATACCCGCCTGGTTTCCACCAAAGATGCCGATTATGAGGCCGGTAAGGTTTATGGAAAGACCATGACCTTGTATGAAGATATGGCTACTTCCGCTATGGAAGGAACTTATGCCAACCAAACTTGGGAAAACCTGGGCCTGAGCGTCAAGTGGGCCAGGTTCAACGTGGGCTCCTCAGTGGACTATTCGTACGACTATAATATTTCCAATGGTACGCCCAGCCCCGAGGGAATCACAATTCCTGCTGACTGGAGCGGATGGCGTCTTCCCACCCGGGCCGAAGTGCAGGAACTTTTCTATGCCAGTGAGCGGCAATGGATGACAGTCGGCGAAATCAACGGCGTCAAGTTCATCAGCAATGGAAATTTCGTGCCCATGGGTGCCGGAGGCTACTGGAGGACACGGGACGACGGATATACCGATGCGGCTTATTCCGTAGGTTCTGTCTTGATTTATATTAACGAAAACACACCCAGCAACAGCTGGTATGCACAGATTTGGGGAATTATCGGCTCGTCTGGTACCTCTTTGGGCTTTGGTTCCGCCAATCTGGGGTCGTATGTCCATGGATTCGACAATTATGCTCCGATGCGTCTGGTCTGCGACTATAAAGTTCTGGACACCGAAGCGGTGGCCGACAGCTTCCAGGTCGGGGACGACAGCTATGACAGTAATGATTTTGAATAATAGGGAGGGCTGAAAGATGAAAAGAAATGAGATCCTTACTGCAGTTGCAGTAGTAGCAATGACCGTGCTGGCAGTAGCTTGTCGGCAACAGGAAATGGAAGGACCGCAGGCGAAAGCCGTCCCGGCAGGGAAAGTGGCATTCACTGCGGAAATAGAAGCGCCCCTCACCAAAACCGTACTCTCCGGCAGTGACGCCACTGGTTATGAAGTGGTGTGGCAGAACGGAGACGAAATCACGGTAAAGGACGCTGTCGGTAAGATAGGAACCTTCACCACCACTGACAGCGGTTCCGGCAATGCCAACTTTACCCTTGCAACCGGTTACGAGGGCAAGACAGCCCCGTACCAGGCTTGGTATCCATCCGCGTTCTATAATGACGGCTCCCCGGAACTTCCTGACACACAGCACTATCTGGCGGGCAATGTCGCCAATCCCCCGATGTATGCCAAGAGCAGCACCACCAACTTGCTGTTCAAGAACATAGGCGGCATTATCCGCTTGAACCTGAGCACGGAACTGGCCGACCAGCGAATCAGCCGGATTACTCTGAGTGCCGACCAGGGCCTAAGCGGAGCCATCACCAATGCCGCCACCCTGGCCGATGACGGATACATTGCTGCAGTGGCGGCAGGCGGCAACCTATCACTGGATTGCGGCGGGAGCGGCGTTCTCCTTTCATCGGCAAGCACGCCGTTCTACTTCTACGTTCCGGCCAATACCTACACCGGCCTCACCATTACTGCCATCACGGTTACGGGTGTCCGGCAAACGTGGACGCTGAAAGAGGGAAAGAACGTGGCTGTGGGCCGGAGCCTGATTACGGACGTTACGCTCAGTTTCACGGAGGAAGTGGTCCATACCAACCTCAGCGCCAAGGGTACGGCCAACACTTACATAGTGAGCGAAGCCGGCTCTTATAAGTTCAAGGCCACTGTAAAGGGCAATGGCGGACTGGATCCGCTCACTGGCACCGATGCCACCGAGATTGCCAAGGCCGATATCAGCGGCGTCACCGTCCTTTGGGAACTGGCCGAGTGCGGCAAGGCCATCCGTTATGCCGACGGGGCCTACGACGTGGGCTATTACGACGGCTATGTCTATTTCAACACGCCGGAGACTTTCGCTGCCGGAGATGCCTACGTGGCCGTTTACAAGGACGGTACCGGCGGAACCGCGGGCGTGTATGACAAGGAGTATGACGAGGTTCTCTGGAGCTGGCTCATCTGGGCAACGGATGCGCCTGAAAGTGTGGATTATGGCAGCCTGATAGTTATGGACCGTAACCTGGGTGCACTGGGAGTTGGCGCTGTCACTTACAGGGGATTTGCCTATGAATGGGGCCGCAAGGATCCTTTCCCCGGCAGCAGTAACGCCAGTTATACGCCATCCGGTTATTACCCTGCCCGCATGACGGCTTACAGCATAGTGAACTTCGATGAGGAGGGTATGTCTGTCGCTTACAGCATTGCCCACCCCACCACCTATCCCTATGGCTGGAGCCAGCATTACTGGCAGAAGGCCGATGAATATACCACCGGTATGTGGTGGAGCGGCCAGAAGACCATATACGACCCTTGCCCTGTGGGCTGGAAGGTTCCCAGCAAGGATGAGATGGACCAGGTACGGCAGTCCAGCGCCAGTTTGCCCGGAGCCGGTTTCCTGGGCAATTGCCGCAGCGACTTTGAATACGGCAACCCCGGCAGCTGCTATTACTGGACCAGCACCGGCGTTGACAGGGACCATGCCTGGGCCTGGTACGGAGGTACCAGCTTCAGTGCCGACCACACGGACAATTATACCCGCTCGGGTTATACCATCCGTCCCGTGGAAGACGTGGATGCCCGTAATATCGACGAGTACACGGACCTCAGCGCCGTGGCATCGGCCAACAGCTATATCGTCCCTGCCGCCGGAAACTATAAGTTCCAGGCAACAGTGAAGGGCAACGGCGCCGCCAACCTGGCCGGAATCACTGCCGCTACCAGTGCCGAAACTATTACGGATGCCGCACTGGTGTGGGCTTCCTATGGCACCTCCACGGCTCCTGCCGAAGGGGAACTGATCCGGAAAATCGGATACAAGGATAATTATGTGTACTTCTCCACGGGAAACGAATACCGCGAAGGCAACGCCGTGGTGGCCATCAGGGACATAGACGGCAACATCCTATGGAGCTGGCACTTATGGTTTACGGACGATGATCTGGAAGCCTCGGTGCAAACCTACCCCATAGGCGCCGTGTTCATGGACCGCAATCTGGGAGCCCTGTCGGCCGATACGGCTCCTTCCAACTATGGTCTGCTCTACCAGTGGGGGCGGAAGGATCCTTTCCTGAATACCTATGCCACCTTTGATTTCAGCAACCAGAATGGAACCAATTATGTGCCCAAAGTGTTGGGAACGGCCGAGACCCGGGTACAAATTGACGCTACCACTTATACGCTGGCGGAAACCATTGCGACTCCCACCAAGTTCGTTTTCAATAATCCTTATAGCCTGAATGCTTATTATTCCTCGGAATGGGCCTGCGACATGACGGATGAGCTCTGGGGTGAAGAGAAAACCATCTTCGACCCTTGCCCTCCGGGTTACCGGGTTCCTTCTTCCTGGCAGTGGCGTGGAGGATTCATGGAGGCGTTCCAGGAGGCCCAACCAAGGGATGCGGAGGCTCTTACCCTGACATTGGGCGGTAACACCTATTCGTTCCCGGATGGTGCATTCAGAATCCGTACCTCACTTTCCTGGAGCACGGATACCCAGACTTATTATCGTTGTTACGGAAGAGGTGCCGTAGAAAAACCGATTTACTTCCAAGCCCACTTATGGTCAGAGGATGGCCTGCTGGCCAATACGGAATATAACGGGTGCAGTGACAGGGAACTGAACGGGTTCCGTTACTGGGATGAATTGAGCAGTACCGACAAGTACGGAAACTATTGGCCGGACAATTACTGCGCCGGTTTCAATGTGCGTTGCGTGAAGGAAAGCAGCATCCGGGTGCGCCCGACAGGATTCGCCTTGAACAAGACGGAACTGACGCTTGCGGAGGAGGAGACGTTCCAGCTTACCGCTTCCTTCGTTCCGGCCGATGTCACCGTAACGATAAGTTCTTGGAGCAGTACGGATGATACGGTGGCTTCCGTGGATGAAAACGGTCTTGTAACCGCTTGGAAGCCAGGTGAATGCGACATTGTGATAACGGCCTTTGACAACGGGGTGACGGGCTCCTGCCATATTACGGTTACGGAAACTGCCTTGGCCATAGTGGATCTGGGTCTCCCCTCAGGAACCAAATGGGCCAACATAAATATGGGTTCTGGTTTTACGGCCGGTACCGGAGATTTGTATGCCTGGGGTGAAACCGCGACGAAAGAAACATTTTCCGGCTCCAACTATATTTTCGGGAATGTCCTTTCTCCCAGTAAATATACTTATGACACCATTGTTACACTGGAGGATGCCGACGATGCCGCTTATGTCAATCTGGGAACCAGATGGCATATTCCTTCACCTGATGACTGGGTTGAGCTCAGGAGTAACTGCAACGCCAGCTCTGTTGAGAAGGGTGCGGTGAGTGGAACCTTGTTTACCAGCAAAGTCAATGGAGCGCAGATATTTATCCCTGACGGCTCCTATTGGACCAACAGCTTGTCCTATGCTCCGGCTTATGGAAGGTATCAGACAGAGTATGCCGCCGAATATGAGTTTGGTATATATTATCCTACTAACGGAGCTCAATACAGCAAGTATCGGCATCAGGGTTTGAGTATCCGTCCCGTATATAGATAAGTTTGCTATCTTTGCAAAGGTGAAGTATCTGCACTTTTGCATATTGTCCGTTCTCTTAACGGTCCTCTCCTGCGCCCCGGAACCTGCCGGGACGCAGGAAATGGCCGCTGACGGGCGGTTTATCCGGATGCATTTGGAACGCCTGCCGGATCTGAATTCCCCCCGGGGCGGGCACGGAGTCCTGCTCTTGGGAGATGAGCCTACCGTGTTCGGTGGCCATACCGACGGATTCAAACTGCTCCGGACGGCGGAATATTTTAAGGACGGAACCTGGCACGAGATACCCATGGCCTATCTGCACGACGGCGGGTTTCAGGCGCAGCTGCCGGACGGGACCGTGATGGTGGGAGGTGGCAGTTCAGAGGATTTCGGCATCGGCCAAAGCTGGGGCGTGGAGGTATATGATCCCTCCGCACACGCTTTCCGGGGAATGGATATCCTGGACAGAAAGCGGGCTTATGCATCGGCCCTCCCGCTCCCGGACGGCCGGGTTGTGGTTTCAGGCAACTGGTATGCCGATGACGGGATAGGGCTGTACTCTCCCAAAGACGGCTTCGTGACGGTGAAAGAACTGCCCTCGGGCAGGGTGCAGCCGTGGATTCTTCCCGAAGGGGAGGACGTGATAGTTTTCGGTGGCGAGGACAATTATGGCAAGGAGGCCGATGCCCGGGTGGACCGCCTTGTGGGAGAGTCTTCCCGGGAGCCTCTGTTGGAAGACTGGGCGGTTTTCAGGAGCAACTATCCTCCGGAGCAATGTGGCATCGGCCTGAATACCTACCTTATTCCCGCCCGGAACCGGGCAGATGGGAGTTTTGGTGTGCTCAGGGTTACGGACGGGCATTTTTCCCTGCTGGAAACCGATGAGCCACTCCCGACGGAAGGCATCGACGGAGAGAAAATCAAACATTTTTTTGCCTTGCAGACAGACCGCCGCCAGCGGCTTGTCTGGCTGTACGGAAATGGGGACCGTGGCCGGTATTATGTGGCCCGGTTGGACTACGATGCCATCTTTGATGGCCGCAAGGCGGGCCTTCAACTCTATTATGCCGAACATCCCGACGGGTGTTTTGCCTCCGTGCAACCCATACTGCTTCCTGGAGAAGGCTTTTTGGTGGCTGGCGGCGTGGGTGTTGAAAAGCAGGCCGACAGCCTGGCAAGCAGCAATTTCATCTCTTCCCGGGAAGTCTGGCTTCTGCGCACGGAACCCCGCTCCAAAACTGCCTTCCCGTGGGGATGGGCCGCTTTGCCGCTGGCGGTCGTGCTGGCACTGGCAGCCGTGTATGTGTTCCGGCGCAAAAAACCGGAGTCCGTTCCGCCCGCATCGGCAGAAACGGAGGAAGGTACAAACCGCAGCGATCTCCTGGGCCAGATGGTGAGTTTGATTGAGGAAAAAGAACTCTGGAAACAGGCCGACCTGCGGCTGGACGACATTGCCCGGGAACTGGCTTCCAACCGGATGTACATTTCCACCCTCCTCAACTCCATTTCCGGTGTGAATTTCACAACTCTCATCAACGGGTACAGGATAAAGCATGCCCAGCAGCTGATGCGGGAGCATCCCGACATGCTCATGGACACCGTAGCCGAGGAGTCCGGCTTCTCTTCCCGTACGGCTTTTTTCCGGAATTTCAAGGCCCAGACCGGAATGACACCCAAGCAATGGCTGTCACAGGCGGCGGATGAAAACGTTTGATGCTCCAGCCCCGTTATCCTTGCTCTTGTCCGAGATTTTTTGTAAATTTGCGGCGCTTGAAGAGGCAAATCAACTTTAATTCTATAAAATTATGCAAATCGTATCCGTTTTCGGTAGAGAAATCCTTGATTCCCGCGGAAATCCTACCATTGAAGTAGAAGTTACCCTTGATTCCGGTTTTGTTGGTGTTGCCGCCGTTCCTTCCGGCGCCTCCACCGGTGAAAATGAAGCCCTGGAGCTCCGTGACGGCGACAAGAAGCGCTATTGCGGCAAGGGCGTTCTCAAGGCCGTTGAGAATGTGAACAAGGTGATCGCTCCCGAAATCATCGGCATGGATGCCACGCAGCAGCGCGCCATCGACAAGGCCATGATTGAACTGGACGGCACTCCCACCAAGAGCAAGCTGGGCGCCAACGCCATCCTGGGCGTTTCCCTGGCCGTGGCCAAGGCTGCCGCTGCCGAACTGGGTCTTCCGCTGTACCGCTACCTGGGCGGCACCAACGCCTATGTACTGCCGGTTCCCATGATGAACATCATCAACGGCGGTGCCCACTCCGACGCCCCCATCGCTTTCCAGGAGTTCATGATCCGTCCCGTGGGCGCTACCAGCGAGGCCGAGGCTGTCCGTATGGGCGCCGAGGTGTTCCACGCCCTGCAGAAAGTGCTCAAGGGCCGCGGCCTTTCCACCGCCGTGGGTGACGAAGGCGGTTTCGCTCCCAAGCTCAAGGGTATCGACGATGCTCTGGACTGCATTATCGAGGCCATCAAGAATGCCGGTTACGAGCCTGGTAAGGATGTGAAGATTGCCATGGACTGCGCTGCTTCCGAGTTCTGCTTCAAGGGCGAGGACGGCAAGTTCTATTATGACTACAAGCAGCTGAAGGACGGCAAGAAGAAAGACCCTCGCGGCCGCAAGCTCACCACCGAGCAGCAGATCAACTACCTCAAGCAGCTCATCACCAAGTATCCCATCGACTCCATCGAGGACGGTCTCAGCGAGGAAGACTGGGAAGGCTGGGTGAAGCTCACCAAGGCCATCGGTGACCGCTGCCAGCTGGTTGGCGACGACCTCTTCGTCACCAACGTGAAGTACCTGCAGAAAGGTATCGAGATGGGTGCCGGTAACTCCATCCTCATCAAGGTGAACCAGATTGGTTCCCTCACCGAAACCCTGGACGCCATCGAGATGGCCCACCGTCATGGTTACACCACCGTCACCAGCCACCGTTCCGGTGAGACTGAGGACACCACCATTGCCGATATCGCCGTGGCCACCAACAGCGGTCAGATCAAGACCGGTTCCCTGAGCCGTACGGACCGTATCTGCAAGTACAACCGCCTGATGCGCATCGAGATCGAACTGGCCGATGAAGCTCGCTACGGTTACAAGAAGCTTCGCTAAAAGCATCCTGGCAGCCTTCCTGGCTGTCGCGTGCACAGCGGAAGCTGAAATCCATGAACAGGCTCCGGAGACTTCGGAGCCTGTTTTACCTATAGCCACCCATCTCGCCACCGTGGAATTCGATGACGACATCGTTGCCATGCTGGAAGAGCCCACCAAATCGGCCGAAATCCAGTCTCTGCTGGCGGGAATGGGGATTGAGGGCCTGGAACGGGTGTTTCCCGATGCCGGGGAGTTCGAGGCCCGCAGCCGTGCTATGGGTATGCATCGCTTTTATGACGTGGTGCTTCGGGACAATGTCCCTGTGACCAAAGCTGTGGAAAGCTTGGAAACAACCCCCGGCATCGTGTCGGTGAGCCTTCCCCGGCCCATCCGGAAGCGGAGCTATTTCAACGATCCGTATTCCAACCGCCAGTGGAACTTGGTGAACGAGAAGTACCCCAATGCCGACATTCATCTGGCGGAGGTGTGGGAGCAGTATACCGTGGGCCGGAATTCGGTGATTGTCGCCGTGGTGGATGAATGCGTGGATCCCACCCATCCGGATTTGGAAGCCAATTTATGGAAGGACGCCCAGGGCAACACCGGGTTCAATTTTGCCCGTGGCAGCTATGACCTTCGCATCCGTCCCGAAGACGGTGAGGGAGATATCGGCCATGGGACGCACGTGGCCGGCGTGATATCGGCCTTGAACAACAATGGCGAGGGCGTGAGCAGCATGGCCGGCGGAGATGCCGCCCGGGGGATTCCCGGCGTGCTCATCCAATCCTGCGCCATCTTCTCCGGAAAACTGATAGCCGATGATTCGCAGAGTGCGGCCGCCATCAAATGGGGCGCGGATCACGGCGCGGTAATCTCCCAGAACAGCTGGGGCTATAATGCCGATGCAAACGAAGACGGAAAGGTAACGCCCGAGGAACTGGATAGTTACAGGAAGATGACCATACCGGAGGTCCTCCGTAAGGCCATCGACTACTTTATCCGTTATGCCGGCTGTGACAAGGATGGGAAACAGCTGGAGGATTCGCCGATGAAGGGCGGGCTGGTGGTTTTCGCCGCCGGCAACGAAGGCCGGTACGACGTGGATTATGACCCCATTTGCAATTACTCGCCCGTGATTTCCGTGGGAGCTTTTTCCGTGAGCGGAAACCGGGCCGCTTATTCCAATTTTGGTTCGTGGGTGGATATTGCCGCCCCGGGCGGCGGCGGTGCCAACCGGAACGACTGTGTCTGGAGCACAGTACCCACTGCGCTCAGTACGGCCGGATATGAAGGCGTGACTTCCTCCGGTATAATGTGGGTGGGTACTTCCATGGCTTGTCCGCATGTGAGCGGTGCGGCGGCCCTCATCGTCTCTCTCTTCGGTCAGGAGGGCTTTACGGCCAATATGTGCAAGGAAATCCTCTTTGCCGGCCTGGGAGAAACCATCGGCGGGACCAGGCCGATAGGGAAAAAACTGGATGTGCTGGCATCCGTGGAATACGGTATCCGGCATTATCCGGTAGCCGGTTCGGGTGCGAACCCCCAGCCACCGATGATAGAGTTGGAAAAGGAAAAAGTGACGTTGAAAGCCCACGAGACTGTTTCCGTGGGTGTGACGGCATCCGACCCGGACCAGGACCTGGTTTCTCTGGAATGCACCCCCGGATCGGCTGCGTTGGTCTATGATTTAAAGACCCGTAAGGCTATTATCACGGGCAAGGATGCCCCTGCTGGCACATACAAGGCCGTTTTTACGGCTACGGACTCTCGGGGCCTTACCGCCGAGGCAAGCTTGGAATATACCCTCCTGCCCAACCATCCTCCGGTAGCGCAGGGGACGCTTCCGGATATCGTTATCCTGCAGAACCAGACCGTCACTCCTTCGTTCAGCGATGAAGACGGAGAGACGCTCACCCTGCAGGCCCAGTCGGCCGATCCCCAGATTCTGCAGGCATCGGCAAAGGGTTCCAGCGTTACCCTTATCCCCAGAGGAAACGGCCTGACCAGCGTAACGGTTACGGCCTTGGACGGCTTGGGCGCTACGGCCACCCAGCGTTTCCGGGTGGCCGTCCGTACCACTTCCAACCCCATGATGGTGTACCCGGTCCCTGCCTCTACGGTGGTGTATTTCTGGCCGGATTCCCAGGTGGACCAAACGCTGAAAGTAACGCTGTATTCCGCTACGGGAAGCCGGGTGCTGTCGGCCGAACTAACCGCCGGTGTATTCTCGCCGGCCGAACTGGATATCACTGCCCTGGCTCCCGGAAAATATACCGCCGTATGGGAATACGACGGTAAAAGCCAGAAGGAAACTGTGGTCAAGAATTAGAGCGTATCCTGTTTCAGGCTCTCGATATACTTGGCAATCCGGTTCAACTGGGTTGGGATGGGAATGCTTTGCGGGCAGTGGCTCAGGCATTCGCCGCAGGCGATGCAGTGGTCGGCCTGACGTACGGTGGCCACGGCACGGTCGTAACTCACCAGATAGGCCTTCTTGAGTTTCCGGTAGTTCTTCTGCTCCCGGGACTGGGCGTAGGTGCCCTCCGTGATGCAGCGGTTGTAGTGCTGGAAGGTGCCCGGAATGTCGATACCCCAGGGACAGGGCATGCAGTATTTGCAGTCCGTGCAGTTGATCATGGGGTATTCGGTCATCTGGACGGCCATCTCTTCCATGAATTCCAGCTCTTCCTCCGTCATCGGCCGGAAATGCGTGAAAGTCTTGATGTTATCCAGTAGTGGGTCCATATTTGTCATGCCGGACAGCGTGCAAAGGACGCGCTCGTGTGAACCGCAGAAGCGGAAAGCCCAGGAGGCCACGCTCTTGTCCGGGTCCCGCTGTTTCATCTGGTGGGAGATGGATTCCGGCACGTTGGCCAGGCGGCCGCCCAGCAGGGGCTCCATAATCACGATGGGAATGCCCCGCTTGTCCAGTTCCTCATAGAGATAGGAGGCATTGGCGTTGCGCCGGCCGTCGGCATGGTTCCAGTCCACGTAATTCATCTCTATCTGCACAAAGTCGAAGTGATATTCCCCGCTGTCGTGCAGGCCGATGAGGCTGTCGAACTCCGAGGGGCTGCCGTGGAAGGAAAAGCCCAGGTTGCGGATACGACCCGCCTCCCGCTCCTTGTTCAGGAACTCCATCATCCCGTTCTGCACATAGCGCTGGCGGAAAGCTTCTACACCGCCGCTGCCGATGGCGTGCAGGAGGTAGTAGTCGAAGTAGTCTGTATTGAGCTGTTCGAAGGAGTCCTGGTACATCTTGATGGACGCCTCCGGGGTCTGGTTGTTGAAGTTGGAGAGCTTGGTGGCGATGTAATACTTCTCCCTCGGATGGCGGCTGAGGGCGATGCCCGCCGCCTTTTCGCTCTGCCCCTGCAGGTAGGCGGGGGAGGTGTCGAAGTAATTGACGCCATGTTCGATGGCATAGTCCACCATCTCGTTCACGGCTTCCTGGTCTATGACACTCCGGCCATCGGCATTCCGAACCATGGGCCAGCGCATGCAGCCGAAGCCCAGAAGGGACACCTTGTCTCCGTTATGGGGATTGGTCCTGTAAACCATCTCTCCCGGCCCTTCGTCTGTCTTCTGCTCTTTGACGGGACCGCAGGCCGCGGCCAATGCCGCTGCGCCAGTTATTTTTATAAAGTCTCTACGTTTCATTTCATGAAATTAAATGACTTACGTTACCCCCTCCCGAAACCCCTCCCCTCGGGGGAGGGACTTGAAGGTGACACGAATTAAATATGTACATGTCTGCCATTTACGGTAATGGCGCTGATGGGACGTACGGGACAGAGGTTTTCACAGGCGCCGCAGCCTATGCAGATTTCCTCGGCCACAGTCGGAACCGGCCGGCCTTCCGGATTCTCCACCATCTGGATGGCGCCGGTGGGGCAGATGCGGGAGCACTTGCCGCAACTGGCTTTTCCATTGGCCGATAAGCACTTTTCGGCATTGACGCGAGCAGTGCCAACGTGATACTCAGTCTTTTCCTCCTTGGTTATCTTCCGGATGGCTCCGGTGGGACAAAGCTCACTGCAACGGGTGCATTCCGGGCGGCAGTAGCCTTTCTCGAAACTCATCTCCGGCTGCATCAGGTGTCCCAGTTCCCCGGAGGGACGAAGTACGTTGTTGGGGCATTCGGCCACGCACAGCTGGCAGGCCGTGCAGTGACGGTAGAAATCTTTCACACTCCTGGAGCCGGGCGGCGTAAGGGGAATCTCCCGCTCCGGTGCCTGCTTGGGCAGTACGTTTGCAAAGCCGCCGTCTACCTTCTTGTCGGCCTCCTGCGCCCGGGCTTCCACGCCCTTCAGCGCCGCCGTACCCACGGCAATGGCCGTCCCGGTGAGGAAGGCCCGGCGTTCGGGAACAGATTCGGCCGATTTTGTTCCCGAACCTTCAGATTTCGGTGCTTCGGGCACAAATTTGGCTGTTTTTGTTCCCGAACCCCACACGAAGCGGTACTTCAGCCCACCAAACTTGCAGGTATCTATGCAATTGAAGCAATCCACGCATCGGCTGTAGTCAATCTTCTGCTCTTCTTTGCCTATGCTGATGCACTGGGCCTTGCAATGAATCTCGCAGGACTTGCACTTCTTGCATTGTGCCGTGTCGATGACGGGACGGAAGGCGGCAAAGCGGGACAAGAAGCTGAGCGTGGTCCCCACCGGGCAGATGGTGTTGCAATAGGTGCGGCCTCCCTTGAAGGAGAGCACCACAATCACAACCAGCGTCACCGCCGCGATGATAAAGGTGGGAAGGCTGTGGATCCAGACCTCCCTGGGATAGAAGGCATAGCTTCCGGCCCTTTCGGCCAGCCAGGCACAGAAGTTGTTGCCCCACAGGTACAGCGGCTGCAGCAGGTTCTGCACCATGCGGCCGTAGGCGCTGTAGGGTGCCAGCAGGGCCACGAAGGAATTGATGCCGCCGATAAGAGTGAACACAAACAGCGCCCAAACTCCGTAACGGAGCCATTTGAGTTCTTTCTTGTACTTGTACGGAGCTTTGCTCTTGCGGGTACCCAGCCAGGAAATCCCGTCCTGGAACACGCCCAAAGGGCAGATGACGGAACAATAGACCCGGCCGAAGAGCAGGGTGAGCACCACCAGGAAGACGATGATACCAACATTCAGGGCCAGCACAGCGGGGAGAAACTGCAGCTTGGCCATCCATCCCAGCCAGCCGTGCAGTGCTCCGGTAAAGTCCAAAAGAAGCAGGGTTATACCCACCCAGAACAGCACGGCCAGGACAATTCTAAGTTTCTTAAGCATAAACAATTAGTAGTCAATTGTGACAAATATACGAAATAAAAGTTTCATTTCCAACGGATGGGTTCCTACAGGTAAATGATGATTTTTACGATATTTTTTTTATCTTTGCAAATTGAGAAAAAGAGATACTATGTTACCTAAAGCGAAAGAAATTGTGGACGCCATGTCCGTCAAGATGCAGGATGCGGTGGATTATCTGGAGGAAGACCTCAAGAACTACCGCGTAGGAAAGGCCTCCCCGGCCATTCTCAATCCCGTAATGGTGGACTATTACGGTACGGCTACCCCCCTTAACCAGGTGGCTTCCGTTACCACGCCGGATGCAAAGACCATTGCCATCCAGCCGTGGGAGCGCAACATGATCAATAAAATCGAGAAAGCCATCCTGGACGCCAATGTGGGTCTCACTCCTTCCAACAACGGTGAAATCATCCGCTGCATGGTGCCCGCCCTCACGGAAGAGCGCCGCAAGGATCTCATCAAGAAGGCCAAAGCCCAGGGAGAGACCACCAAGGTTGGCATTCGCAATATCCGCCGGGACGGTATCGATCTTCTGAAGAAAGCCCAGAAGAACGAAGGCCTGAGCGAAGACGGCGAGAAGGAAGGCGAAGCCGAGCTCCAGAAAGTCACCGACAAGTGGGTGAAGAAGGTGGACGAGGTAATTGCCGCCAAAGAAAAGGATATCCTTACCGTATAATGAAAAGGGTAGCTATCCAAGGATACCAGGGCTGCTTCCACGAACAAGCAGCCCGTTTATTTTATTCTTCAACGCCGCTTTCCATAGTGGAATGCGACACCTTCCCGGATTTGTACACCGCCATGGATGAAAGCCGGGCCGATGCAGCCGTGATGGCCATCGAAAACACGGTTTCGGGCGGTCTCATCCACAATTTCGAGCTCCTGAGGGAGCAGGGACTGCGGGTGAAAGGAGAGGTGTATCTCCGCATCCAGCAGAACCTGATGGCGCTTCCGGGCCAGCGTCTGGAAGACATCGGCGAGGTCCATACCCACTATATGGCCATCAACCAGACCCGGCCTTTCTTTGAAAAGAACTGTCCCTGGATTAAGCTGGTGGAGTCCGAAGATACCGCCAAGAGCGCCCGGGATGTGGCCGAAATGGCTTTGGAAGGGGTGGGCGCCGTGGCATCGGCCCTGGCGGCCGAGCTGTACGGCCTGGAAATCCTGGCTCCCGGTATCGAGACCTACAAGCAGAATTTCACCCGATTCCTGATCCTGGACAATTATCTTACGGTGCCGGAGACGGAAATCAACAAGGCCTCGCTCTGTTTCGTGCTCCCGCACAAACCCGGTTCCCTGGCCCAGATTCTCACCATCCTGTCGTTCTATGACATGAACCTTACCCGCATCCAGTCGCTTCCCATTCCCGGCCGCGAGTGGCAGTATTTCTTTTATGCCGACATCAAATTCGACAATATCCTCCGCTACCGCCAGGCTCTCCAGGCGGTGCGTCCCCTCCTGGAAGACCTGCAGATCCTGGGAGAATACAAAGCAGCCTTATAAAACGAACCAGATATGATTATCCAACCCGCCAACCGAACCCTATCCGTCAAAGAGTACTACTTCTCCATCAAGAACAAGGAAATGGCCCGGCTCAATGTCGAAAGGGCCGCCAAGGGCCTGGAGCCCATCATCAACTTGGGCATCGGCTCGCCGGACGGAACCCCGCCCCGGCCCGCCCTGGACACCCTGGCCCGGGAAGCCTGCAAAGACGGCGTCCACGGCTACCAGAGCTATACCGGAATCCCGCAGCTGAGAGAGGCCCTGGCCGCCTGGTACAAGCGTTTTTATGGCGTCACGCTGGACCCTGCCTCCGAAATCCAGCCGCTCACAGGCTCCAAGGAAGGCATCCTGCTTGCTTCGCTCACCTTCCTGAATCCCGGCGACGGGGTGCTGATTCCAGACCCCGGCTATCCCACCTATACATCGGCCTCCCGGATGGTGGACGCCCGCATTGTGAAGTATGACCTGTTGGAGAAAAACGGCTGGTATCCGGACTTCGACGCCTTGGAGAAAATGGACCTTACAGGCGTGAAACTCATGTGGACCAACTATCCCGGCATGCCCACCGGCGCCAAGGCTACGCCGGAGCTTTATGAGCGGTTGGTGGCATTTGCCCGTAAGCATAAGCTCCTGCTGATCAACGACAATCCTTACAGCTTTATCCGCAATACAGAGCCCCTGTCCATCCTGGCCGTTCCGGGCGCCAAGGAATGCTGCCTGGAGATGAATTCCCTCTCCAAGGCCCACAACATGGCCGGCTGGCGCCTGGGAATGATTGCCGGTGAGGCCGACTATATCAAGGAAATCCTGAAGGTGAAGAGCCAGATGGACTCCGGCATCTTCCGTCCGCTTCAACTGGCGGCCGTGGAGGCCCTCCAGGCCGATGAGGACTGGTTCCGGGAACTGAATGCCGAATACCACCGCCGGGAAAAGGTGGCCTGGCAGATTATGGACGCTCTGGGTGCCACCTATAGCACGGATGCCGCCGGCCTCTTCGTCTTCGGCCGCCTGCCTCAAATGCCCGCCGTGGAAGGAAAGACCCCGGGTGAGGTGGTGAGCGACAAATTGCTGTATGAGGCGGGCGTTTTCATCACCCCGGGCTTTATCTTCGGCCGCAACGGTGAAAACTATGTCCGTATCTCCCTCTGCGCGTCTGTTAGCACCCTGGAGTGTGCGTTAAAGAGGGTGCGGTTTTGCATAAATAATTGCAAATAAGAGAGTTACATTAATATCCTGCCGGCAGCGTGCAGCAGGGTATTCAGGTAAGTGATTGAGAATGAGCGAGAAGCAGAAAACCGTAGGAGTCATCGGCCTGGGCCTTATAGGCGGGTCCATGGCGCTGGACCTTAAGCGTCGGGGCTTTGCCGGAGAGGTTCTGGGCGTGGAAAGCGACCCGGTGAGCGCCCAGGCAGCCAAAACCATCGGCCTGGTGGACGAGGTGGTCCCGTACGAGGAATGTGTGGAAAAGGCCGATATCATAGTGGTAGCGGTGCCGGTGGGCACGGCCGTGAAGTTGGTGCCGGACATCCTGGACCGTTTCCAGTCCGGAGCAGAGGCGTTTTCCTTCGCTGAAAAGAAGGCCGATGCTCCGGACTCTGACAGGGATGTCTCTACCCCTAACTGGCGGGACAAGATTGTCATCGACGTCTGTTCCACCAAAGAGCAGATATGCCAGGCTACCCATTACCATCCTTGCCGGAAGCAGTTTGTTTCCACGCACCCGATGGCAGGTACCGAATACAGCGGTCCCTGGGCGGCGATGCCGGGCCTTTTCGACGGCCGGGCCTGCATCTTTGCCAACGCGGAGGAATCGGCCCCGAAGGCCCTCAAGACCATCGAGGAACTGTACGGCACCCTGAACATGCGTCCGCTGTATATGGACGCGGCCCAGCACGATGTGCACACGGCCTATGTCTCGCATATCTCCCATGTCACCTCCTTTGCCCTGGCCCTCACCGTACTGGACAAGGAAAAGGACGAGAAGCACATTTTCGACCTGGCCTCGGGCGGTTTTTCAAGCACCGTGCGCCTGGCGAAGTCCAATGCCGACATGTGGGTTCCCATCCTCACCCAGAACCGCGACAACGTGCTGCGGGTAATGGACACTTATATAGACAAAATGAAGGCTTTCCGGGAGGCCGTGGCCGATTACGACGAAGACCGCGTCCGCAGCCTGATAGAAGAGGCCAATCGCATTAAAAAGATTATTCGCTGATTATCAGCAATTTACTGTTTTGTCCCTGTGTATGGAATCACAGGGAGCAAACAATAAGCAATTGAAAGACAATGGCATACGAACTTGATATCATTCCCGGGACCGAGTGGGGGTTCTTTACCCTTCCCAGGCCGATGTGCATTGCAGGCCCCTGCAGCGCAGAATCCGAAGAACAGGTGATGGAGACCGCACGGGGGCTCGCCGCCTTCGGCATCCATGTTTTCCGCGCCGGCATCTGGAAGCCGCGCACCCACCCGGGCAGTTTCGAAGGCGTAGGTGCGCCCGGCCTCAAATGGCTGCGCCACGTGAAACAGGAACTGGGCATGTGGACCTGCACGGAGGTGGCATCGGAAAAGCACGTGCTGGAGTGCATCAAGTACGGCATCGATATGGTGTGGGTGGGTGCCCGCACCAGTGCCAATCCCTTCCTGATGCAGGAGATTGCCGATGCCCTGGAAGGCACCGACATCCCCGTGCTGGTGAAAAACCCCGTGAATCCGGACATCGACCTTTGGATTGGGGCGCTGGAGCGCCTGAACCGCGCCGGTATCCGGAAACTGGGCGTGATACACCGCGGTTTTTCCACATCGGCCCCCATCGCCTATCGCAACGACCCGGGCTGGAAGATTGCCATCGAACTGCGTTCCCGCTATCCGGAAATGGTCTTCTTTGCCGATCCCTCCCACATGGCCGGCGACCGGAAATACCTCCAGGAACTGTCCCAGCGGGCCATGGACCTGGGTCTGGACGGCCTGATGGTGGAAAGCCACTGCAATCCCGCCTGCGCCCTCTCCGATGCCAAACAGCAGCTTACGCCGGAAGGGCTCCAGACGCTGCTGGAAAGCCTCATCATCCGCGAAAACACCTCCGACAGCAAAGAGTATAAGGAAGGCATCGACCAGCTGCGTGCCCAGATAGACGTGCTGGACGAGAATCTGCTCTGGCTTTTGAAGTCCCGCATGGATGTGAGCCGCAAGATCGGCCAGAACAAGAAAGAGCACAACGTGGCCATCCTGCAGATGAACCGCTGGGATTCCCTTCTGGCCGATATGGTGGAAAAAGGCCGGGCCTATGGTATGTCCGAGGAACTCATCCGCACCATCATGAACGCCATCCACGATGAGTCCGTCCGTGTCCAGAACGAAATATTAGCAAAATAAGTTTTATGGAAAGACACATCAATACCATCGGCGTACTTACTTCCGGGGGAGACGCTCCCGGCATGAACGCCGCCATCCGTGCCATCACCCGTACGGCCCGTTTCCACAGCATGAACGTTATCGGCATTATGCGCGGATACCAGGGTTTGATTGAGAAGGAATTTGTAAAATTCACATCCTCAAGTGTTTCCAATACCATCCAGCGCGGTGGGACCATCCTCAAGACAGCCCGCTGCACGGCTTTCCTCACCCCGGAAGGCCGGAAGAAAGCCTACGACAATATGGTGGAGGCCGGCATCGACGCGCTGGTAGTCATCGGCGGAAACGGTTCCCTCACCGGCGCGCAGCTCTTCGCCCGGGAGTACGACATCCCCATCATCGGCCTGCCCGGCACCATAGACAACGACCTTTATGGCACGGACTCCACCATCGGCTACGACAGTGCCCTGAATACCATCGTGGAATGCGTGGACAAGATCCGGGACACCGCCAACAGCCACGACCGGATTTTCTTCATTGAGGTGATGGGCCGCGACGCGGGTTTCCTGGCGCAGAACAGCGCCATCGCTTCGGGGGCCGAGGCAGCCATCATCCCGGAGGGGAAGACGGACGTGGACCAGCTGGCCGAATTCATCGAACGGGGCAAGCGCAAGAGCAAGAACAGCGCCATCGTTCTGGTGAGCGAGTCGCAGAAAGATGGCAAGGGCGGCGCCTTGTATTATGCCGACCGTATCAAGAAGGAGTACCCGCAGTTCGATGCCCGTGTGACCATCCTGGGTCACCTGCAGCGCGGCGGTACCCCCAGCGCCTACGACCGCATCCTGGCTTCCCGTATGGGTTATGCGGCCATCGAGGCCTTGCTGGAGGGACAGCGCAACGTGATGATCGGCATAAAGAACGACGAAATTGTATATGTGCCCATTTCCCGGGCCATCAAGATGGACAAGCCCATCAATCAAGAGCTGATAGCGGTGCTCAACGTGCTTTCCATGTAGTATGCTTTACGGTACTTTATTGGCAATCAGGCATTTCTGCTACGACAAAGGCTGGAAGAAGTCTTTCAAGGCTTCCGTGCCTTCCATTTGTATCGGCAACATAACGGTGGGGGGGACGGGAAAGACTCCGCACACGGAGATGGTGCTGCGGAGGCTCCTCCAGAGCGACGACTGGGCCTATAGCAACCTGGCGGTACTGTCCCGGGGGTACAAGCGGAAGAGCAAAGGCTTCCAGCTGGTTCCAAGGGACGGGACGGCGCTCCTTTATGGCGACGAGCCGCTCCAGATAGCCAAGAAGTTCCCCGCCGTCACCGTGGCGGTGGACAAGGACCGGGTGAGGGGCTGTGAAAACTTGAAGGACGCTCACCTTATCGTTCTGGACGACGCTTTTCAGTATCGCCGGCTCAAGGCCGATACCAATATCGTCCTGGTGGACTACAACCGTCCGGTGCATAAGGATACGCTGCTGCCTTGGGGGCGCCTGCGGGACCTCAAGAGCCGTCTTAAGGCGGCCGACATCATCATCGTAACCAAGTGTCCGACCTATGTGGACGACTGGGAGCGGAGCCAGTGGGTCAAGTACCTGCGCCTGGCCCCGGAGCAGAAACTCTTCTTTACCACTTTGACTTACGGGGCGCCGGAACCCGTTTTCCCGGAGGGTGACGCCCGCTACACTTATTCCAAACGCTTGGTACTCTTCACCGGCATCGCCAACGACGCGCCGCTCAGGAGCCATCTCTCGGATAGCTACAAGATTGTCCGGCGCATCGGCTTCCCTGACCATCATAAATATACCCGGGCCGATATCGGCCTGCTCAGGGCTGCCGTGAAGGAGTTCCCTACGGCCTGCCTTGTTACCACCGAAAAGGACGCCCAGCGCATCTTGGACGCCAAAAACGTACCTGAGGAACTGCGCACGAGGATGTTCCAGATACCCGTGGAGGCCGCTTTCCTTACCAGGGAGGAGGATGTGGCTTTTACGGATCTTTTGCTGCAAAGACTGAAAAAGTGAAAATCGGCCACATAGACCTGGGAGAGCGTCCGGTAACCCTGGCGCCCATGGAGGACGTCACGGACGCCAGTTTCCGCATCCTTTGCCGGGAGGCAGGGGCAGCCATGGTCACCACCGAATTCGTGAGCTCCGACGGCCTGGTGCGGGATGTCCGGAAGACCATCGCCAAGATGCACACGCTGGAGGAGGAGGCACCGGTGGCCGTCCAGATCTACGGCAGTTTTCCGGATGCCATGGTGGATGCCGCCAGGATGGCCGACAGGGCTGCGGAGTTGGCCGGGGGGCACGGGGCCGATATTATCGACATCAATTTCGGCTGCCCGGTTTCCAAGATTGCGGGCCGGGGTGCCGGCAGCGGCATGATGCGGGAACCGGACAAAATGGTGGCCATTACCAAGGCCATCGTAGAGGCCGTAGGGAAGCCTGTCACCGTAAAGACCCGCCTGGGCTGGGACGATAATTCCAAAATCATCGTGGAACTGGCCGAAAGGCTGCAGGACGTGGGCATATCGGCCCTTACCATCCACGGCCGGACGCGCTGCCAGATGTATAAGGGAGAGGCCGACTGGACCCTCATCGGCGAAGTGAAAAACAACCCCCGGATGCACATTCCCATTATCGGCAACGGAGATGTCAATTCTGCCGTGCGTGCGAAGGAAATGTTTGAGCGTTACGGGGTTGACTGCATCATGGTGGGCCGTGCCAGCTTCGGCCATCCGTGGATTTTCACGGAAATCCGGCACCTGCTGGACACCGGTTCCGAACTCCCGCCCATGTCCGTAGCCTCCCGCGTGGCCCTGGCCAAACGCCATTTCCAGCTGTCGCTGGACCTCAAAGGCCCCGTAACCGGCGTGTACGAGATGCGCCGCCATCTTTCCTGTTATTTCAAAGGCCTCAGGGACTTTAAGGAAACCCGTATCAAACTGGTCACCTCCCGCGACCCCGAAGAAATCTTCCGCACCCTGGACTACGTGGCCGCCCGCTGGGGCGCCGAGGCACCGGAAGTGGAAGGGGTTTATGGCCTTTGATGCAAGATTTCGTCTGGATTGGGTTTATTAGTATGGAAATTATTAGTGAGCCATGAAACATTTTTCCTTAATGCTATTATCGGCCTTGCTGCTGTGCGCCTCCTGTCAAAAAGCGGATGTTTGGGCGTGGGGTGTCGAGGAAAACACTTATGACAGTCTTGTGTTCCCGGGCAAAGCGCTTCTCTCGTTGAATTCCTCGTCGGAATCCCAGTTGGAGGCCATCCTGAGTGTTGAGTACAGGGAGGCCGTCTCTTCCGGCAGGGAGGGTGATCTTGACATAGCACAAATCTGCTTTGATTTGAAGGACATCCCTGTCCAGGTAACCAAAAGTGTCGTATACCTGAAAGCCGGTGAATTCCCGGGAACAGTCCGGTACTTTAAACGCTATTATGGTTTATGTGTGAGCTCATTGACAGAATTGTCGGGGAAGTATTCGTTCAACGCGAGACTGAATAGAGAGGAAAGTCCCTACTCCTGGGACAAGAAACTGGCCGATGGCGACCGCTTGAGCGGGGAGTGGATAATCCGCTTTGAGAGCGATGAGGGAGAACGTCTTCTTTTCAAGCTCACCGGCATCCAGGTGAGTACTTTACTACCGTCCATATAGTCCGAACTTGTCGCTGCTGCCAATCCGGTTTTTGTGCATCTTGTTCTGCGCGTACTCGCTTGTAAAGATTGGCCCGAAAATGGGCAATATTTGGTTATTTCACAGAAAATGCGTACCTTTGCGGTCCCTCTGACTATGGGGGGATCGCAACTTTTTATGTTAAACCATTAATAATCAAGACAGTGGACACACTTAGCTACAAAACAGTTTCCCTGAATGCGGCAACTGTGAACAAGGAGTGGCTAGTCATTGATGCAACCGACCTCGTGCTCGGTCGCCTGGCTTCCCGCGTGGCCCTGGTGCTGCGTGGCAAGAACAAGCCCGGCTTCACCCCGCATGTGGACTGTGGTGACAACGTGATTGTTATCAACGCCGAAAAGATCCGTCTTACCGGCAAGAAGATGACCGATCGCGTCTACACCCGCTACACCGGCTATCCCGGTGGCCAGCGTTTCACCACCCCGCGTGAGATCCTTGCATCCAGACCCGCCGAACTCATCCGTCGGTCTGTGAAGGGCATGCTGCCCAAGACCCGTCTTGGTGACAAGCTCATCAACAACCTGTACGTTTATGCAGGTCCCGAGCACCCTCACCAGGCCCAGAATCCCAAAACCATTAAGTTAAACGAAATCTAAACAGAGCACATGGAACAGAAACACGCCCTTGGAAGACGTAAATCAGCTGTCGCTCGTGTTTATGTTGCAGCCGGTAAGGGCAGCATTGTAATCAATGGCCGCCCCATGGAAGAGTACTTCAAGGAAGGAACCCTCCAGTACATCGTGAACCAGCCCCTCGAGGTCACCGGCACAACTGGTCAGTTTGACATCAAGGTAACTCTCGTTGGTGGAGGTACCAAAGGTCAGGCAGAGGCCGTTCGCCTTGGAATCGCCCGCGCTCTTTGCGAGGTGGATAAAGAGGCCTACCGCGCTTCCCTGAAGGCCGCCGGTTTCCTCACCCGCGACGCTCGCGAGGTCGAGCGCAAGAAGCCTGGTCAGCCTGGCGCACGTCGTCGCTTCCAGTTCAGCAAGCGTTAATCGGCCTGCATTTACTGGAGTTACGTCAGCACGGCTCAGGTATTCATCAAATCCTGAGATCCCGGTGAGGATGAGAATCTTCCCGAGCTACAACAAGGATTGCCGGGCCGCGAAAAAATTTCGGAGACCAATCAAGGATTGCTACTCCGGATTGATGAAAGAGTTATTAACAAAGACAAAAACAAACCCATGTCTAGAACAAATTTCGATCAGTTGCTTGATGCAGGCGCCCACTTCGGACATCTTGCCCGCCGGTGGAACCCTAAGATGGCCCCGTATATCTTCATCGAGAGAAACGGCATCCACATCATCGACCTGCACAAGACCGTCGTTAAAATCGACGAGGCAGCCGAGGTCCTAAAGGAAATGGCCCGCAGCGGTCGCAAGGTCCTCTTCGTTGCCACCAAGAAACAGGCTAAGGACGTCGTAGCCGAAAAGGCTGCCGCCGTCAATATGCCTTCCGTGACCGAGCGTTGGCCGGGCGGTATGCTTACCAACTTCCCCACCATTCGCAAGGCCGTCAAGAAAATGAACACCATCGACAAAATGAAGGAAGATGGCACCTTCGAGAAGCTCGCAAAGCGTGAGCGCCTCCAGGTGGAGCGCCAGCGGGCCAAGTTGGAGAAGAACCTTGGTTCCATCCGCGACATGTCCCGCCTTCCTTCCGCTCTCTTCGTAGTGGACGTCCAGAAAGAGGCCAACGCCGTTAAGGAAGCCGCCCGTCTGAACATTCCGGTTATCGCCATGGTTGACACTTGTTGCGATCCTACCCCGATCGATTATGTGATTCCGGCAAACGACGACAATACGAAGTCCATCGAGCTCATCATGGATGTGATGTGCAAGGCCATTGAAGAAGGCCTGAACGAGCGCAAGCTTGAGAAGGAGAAGGAACCCGAGGCCGAGGCTGCCGAACTGGAAGCCGCCCCTGCTCCCGCTCCCGCCAAGAAGCTCCGTCCCCGTCGCGCCCCCAAGGCTGAGGCTGTCGCTGAGGCCCCCGTGGCTGCTGCCGAGGCTCCTGCCGCAGAGTAATTAACCGTTAAAAAAGCAAAGAACTATGGCTATCGCTTTAGCAGATATCAAGAAACTGCGCGACATGACCAGCGCCGGTATGATGGATTGCAAGAAGGCCCTCGAAGAGGCCGCTGGCGATTTCAAGCGCGCTGTGGAAATCCTTCGCGAGAAGGGTAAGTCCACCCTCGCCAAGCGTGGGGACAACGAGACCACCCAGGGTGCCGTTCTCAGCCGTATCAACGGCGGAAAGGCCATCCTCGTGTGCCTGGGCTGCGAGACCGACTTTGTGGCAGCTACGCCCGATTTCAAGACCCTCGCCGCTTCCATTGCCGATACAGCTATCGCTCAGTTCCCTGCAGACCTGGAGGCCCTGAAGGCCGCAAAGGCTGCCGACGGTTACACCCTGGACGAGAACATCACCAACCAGGCCGGCAAGACCGGTGAGAAGCACGTGCTGGCTTACTACGGTGCCCTCGAGGCTCCTTTCGTGAGCGAATATGTGCACTTCAACGGCAAGCTGGGCGCCATCGTAGCTTTCAACAAGGAGGTTCCCGCCGCCATCGCCCGCGGTATCGCCATGCAGGTGGCTTCCATGAACCCCGTGGCCGTGGATCCCGCTTCCGTTCCCGCCGAAGTGATTGAGTCTGAAAAGACCGTCGCTATCCAGAAGACCAAGGACGAGCAGGTCCAGAAGGCTGTTGACAACGCTCTCAAGAAGGCCGGTATCAACCCCGCCCACGTGGACAGCGAAGACCACATCGAATCCAACACCGCCAAGGGCTGGCTCACTCCCGAGCAGGCTCAGCAGGCCCGTGAGATCATCGCCAAAGTGGGTGCCGAAACCCTCGCCGCCCTCGCTCAGAAGGAGCAGATGATCAACGGTATCGTGAACGGCCGTATCCAGAAGTTCCTGAAGGAGAACACCCTCATGGAGCAGGAATACCAGCTGTCCGACGACAAGGCCACCGTAGCTGCCGCCCTCAAGGCCGTGGATCCGGAAGCCAAAGTGGTTGCTTTCAAGCGCTTCTCCCTCTCCGACTAATTGCCCTGTCATCCTGAGCGAAGTCGAAGGATCTGATTCAAACGCCAGCCGTTCCCCGGTTGGCGTTTTGATTTATCCCCGAAGAGTAGTATCTTTATCAAAATTTTAACGATATGAAAAAGCTTAGTACATTGGCCAAGTCCTCCTGGATTGCGCTGGCGGTTACCACACTTGTAATATTCATCATGGCGTCCTGCTGCACCACCATCGATTCGGCATCGGTAGGTATCAAGTTCAAGAAATGGAGCTCCAACGCCGCACTGAAGGGCGGTGTGGAAGGAACCTGCCGCGGCTGGGTGTGGTACAATCCCATCACGGAAAGCATCTTTGAGTATCCTACCTACATCCAACGTGTTACGTATGAGCCGTTTACGGTGAACCCCAAGGATGCCGCCATCTTCTCCATGACGCCCACCCTGGCCTATCAGATAGACGAAAGCAAGGCCGTGGATATCTTTGTGAAATACCGAAAACCAGTGCGTGAACTGGAAATGGGTTACATCAATACCTGTATCTTTGAAGCCTATCGCACCTGCGCCAACAACTACACCTCGGATGAGCTGATGGCCAACCGCGCCAAGTTCGAGAACGAGGTCCGCGCCCGCCTGGACGAATCCATGAACCGGGAAGGCTTCATCGTGCGGGAATTCACCACCAAGATAGACCCGCCGGCATCGCTCACGGAAGCCATCAATGCCAAGAACGAGGCCGTCCAGAATGCCCTCAAGGCCGAAAATAAGGTAAAAGAGGCCGAGGCTGAGGCTAAAATTGCCATTGCCAAAGCAAAGGGTGAGGCCGAAGCCCAGCAGATTAAGGGTGACGGCGAGGCCTACTATAACCGCGTGGTGGCCGCTTCCCTGAATGCCCTGCTGGTGCAGCAGTATGCCATTGAAAAGTGGGACGGCAAGCTGCCCACTTACAACGGCTCCAACGCCCTGCCTTTTATCAATCTGAAGTGACGCTTTTCCTCACAGGCAGTCCCACCCGTTTCGGCGAGGACCATTTTACCGAAGACAACGGTTTCCTGGCCGCTGTAAAAGCCGAACTGGCCAAAGTCACGGGCCCGGACCGCCTGCCCCGGGTGCTCTTGGTGAGCGCCGCCCCGGACGACAAAAGCTTTACCGCCTCCGTGAAAAAGGGCATGAGCGCTTGTATCCACCGTTCCGGCATCAGGACGGCCGAAATCGTGATGCTGGAGCGCCGGAATGCCGCTGAGGCATCGGCATTGGTAGCTAAGGCCGACTGGATCATAATGTGCGGCGGGCACGTCCCCACCCAGAACCGATTCATCCACGAAATCGGCCTGAAAAAGCTGCTGCAGGGCTTTGAAGGCGTGATAATGGGATGCAGCGCCGGTAGCATGAATTGCGCGGAAAACGTTTATTCCCACCCCGAACTCACCGGCGAATCCGTGGATCCGCAGTATCCCCGCTGGCTCAAAGGCCTCGGCCTCACTGACATCAATCTGGTGCCGCATTACGAGCAGGTCCGCTATATGCAGCTGGACGGGCAGCGGCTCTTCGAAGACGTGATTTTCCCGGAAAGCTGGGGGCACCGTTTCTATACCTTCCGCGACGGCGGCTATGTCATTTGCCGCAATGGCCGTAGCGAACTCCGGGGCGAGGCCTGGGAAATAACCCAGGGCGGCATGCGCCATCTTTGTAACGAAAACCAAACTTATGCGTTTATGAACTTAATATTTATTTCCCCCCATTTCCCGCAGACCTACTGGCACTTCTGTGCCGGGGCCAAGGCCAACGGCGTGAACGTACTGGCCATTGCGGATGCCGATTACTGGAGCCTTCCCCAAGAGCTCCGGAACGGGATTTCGGACTACTACAAGGTGAATAACCTGGAGAATTACGACGATGTGTACCGGGCCGTTGCCTGGCTGGCCCACAAGTGGGGCAAGATAGACTGGATTGAGTCCAACAACGAGTACTGGCTGGAGCAGGACGCGCGCCTGCGGACGGATTTCAACGTCACCACCGGCATCAAAAGCGACTTTGTGGCCGCCATCCGGAACAAGTCCGAAATGAAGAAATACTATGCCCTGGGCGGCATCCCCACTGCCCGGCAGATCAAGGGTTCGGAAGGTGAAGCCAAAGTGAAGGCCTTCGTGAAAAAGACCGGCTATCCCATCATTGCCAAGCCGGACAGCGGCATGGGCGCCAGCGGCACCACCAAAATCCACAATGCCGATGAACTGGACGCCTGGTTCGCCGCGCATCCCCAGAACTTTGGATATTATGTGATAGAGGAATTCATTACCGGCCTTCTGGTGAGCTACGACGCCATTTTCAATGCCGATGGGGAACCTATTTTTGAGAACAACACGGTCTTCCCCACGCCCATAATGGAGATTGTGCACAACAACTTGGACACCTGCTACTGGACCAACAAGACCGTTCCGGCCAAGCTCGCCGCCATCGGCCGTCGCACGGTAAAGGCCTTTGGCATCAAGAGCCGCTTTGTGCACTTGGAGTTCTTCCAGCTGGACCGCGACCGCGAGGGCCTGGGCAAAAAGGGCGACTACGTGGGCCTGGAAGTGAACATGCGCCCGCCTGGAGGCTACACCCCGGACATGATGAACTTTGCCCATTCCACGGACGTGTACCAGATCTGGGCCGATATGGTAGCCTTCAACGAACGCCGCAAAGGAGAAGGCGAACAGTATTACTGCGCCTATGCCAGCCGCCGCGACGGCCACTCCTACAAGCATTCCCACGAAGAAATCTGGGCCCGCTACGGCTCCGCCATGTGCATGGCCGAGCGCGTCCCGGACGCCCTCTCCGACGACCTTGGCAACATGGCCTACATCGTCCGCCTCAATGACAAGAAGGAGATAGACCCCTTCTTTAAGTTTGTGACGGAATAGTCTCTCCCTTCAATTTGCTTACGAATTCCTCCGGACTCATAAACTGGAGGAATTCATGTTTTCCGTCATAGCGCTTGCGGAGTATTTTGTCGCTTGTGACAAAGACATCACAACAGGTATCCAGGGCTCGGGCTACCTGGGCGTCGTCTTCGAAGTCACCGGAATTCTCCTTGATAGCATTCATTATATCAAAAGTGTTGATATAGTCTACGTTGATATAATTTAACATCCACTCCGTAAAACGGAAGAATTCACCTTGTTGGATTTGACCGCGCAAAGAATATGCGGTGTCGAGGATGCTTTGGGTTGAAATGGCGGCTTCTATAAGATTCTTTTTCACTGCTTCCATTATTTGAACAGATGCGGGAGAAGAAGGTCTTATGCCGCTTAAGACATCAATCAGAATATTTGTATCCAGAAAGGCTTTAATCTTCATAACTAAGTTCCTCCCAGATATGTGCAAGCCTGGGATCTGCTTCCAACTCTTCTTTTGTCGGTTCTTTCCAATCTTTGATCCGAAAACTGAGTATTTCCTCCGATACTTTGAAGTCCGGCGGCAATACAGGCCACTCCACCCTGGACTCCCGGTCCAGAACCTGTTCTACGTATGCATTGAAGGATATGTTCTTCTGTTTGGCACGGCGCTTTGCCTGAGCCATTATCCCCGGACGGAGACGAATGATGGTGCTTACTCTCTCGGTTCCCATAATGATATCACTTTTTGCAAAGTTATATCATTTCTTTGAATTTGTCAAGTCTGTGTTACGTAGTCACGTTCCAGCCTCAAAACGTGACTAAGATTGAAGGCGGGCATTATTTCATATCTGCAAAGAATTATTTATCTTTGTAGTTACTGAAACAATAGCCATATGCCAAACAGCACAGGGCACATCGCGCAGGTCGTGGGACCGGTGGTGGATGTGCATTTCGAGAACCCGGCACGCAATGCCGAAGCAGAACTTCCCCGGATAGAAGACGCCCTGGTGGTCAAGCGTCCGGACGGCCGCAACCTCATTCTGGAAGTGCAGCAGCACATCGGTGAAGACACCGTACGCTGCGTAGCCATGGACTCTACGGACGGGCTCCGGAGGGGCCTGGAGGCCGTTAATACCAGCCGGCCCATTTCCATGCCCATCGGTAGTCAGATCCGCGGCCGCGTGATGAACGTGACGGGAGACTCCATTGACGGCATGGGAGAACTGGACCGCCAGGAAACTCTGCCCATCCACCGGGAACCGCCCAAGTTCGAGGACCTTACCACCAGCCAGGAAGTCCTGTTCACCGGCATCAAGGTCATAGACCTGCTGGAGCCGTATCTGAAGGGCGGCAAGATCGGCCTGTTCGGTGGCGCCGGTGTGGGCAAGACCGTGCTCATCAAGGAACTGATCAACAACATCGCCAAGGCGCACAACGGTTTTTCCGTGTTCGCCGGCGTGGGTGAACGTACCCGCGAGGGCAACGACCTGTTGCGGGAAATGATAGAATCCAACGTAATCCGCTATGGGGAAGCCTTCAACAAAGCCATGGAAGAAGGCCGATGGGACCTTTCCCTGGTGGATCAGGAGGAGCTGGAGAAGAGCCAGGTGTCCATGGTCTTCGGCCAGATGAACGAACCCCCGGGCGCCCGTTCCTCCGTGGCCCTGAGCGGCCTCACCTTGGCCGAGAGCTTCCGCGACTCCAAGAAGGCCGACGACCCCAAGGACATCCTCCTTTTCATCGACAACATCTTCCGTTTCACCCAGGCGGGCAGCGAGGTATCGGCCCTGCTGGGGCGTATGCCGTCGGCCGTAGGTTACCAGCCCACCCTGGCCACGGAAATGGGTAAGATGCAGGAGCGCATCACCTCCACCAAGAACGGCTCCATCACCTCCGTACAGGCCGTGTATGTGCCGGCCGATGACCTTACGGACCCGGCCCCGGCCACCACTTTCACTCACTTGGACGCCACTACGGTGCTAAGCCGTAAGATCACGTCCCTGGGTATTTACCCGGCCGTGGACCCGCTGGAAAGCACTTCACGCATCCTGGACCCGAACATCGTGGGTAAGGCTCATTACGACACAGCCCAGCGCGTGAAGCAGATTCTCCAGCGCAATCAGGAACTGCAGGACATCATTGCCATCCTGGGCATGGACGAACTATCCGACGAAGACAAGACCACCGTAAACCGCGCCCGCCGCGTGCAGCGCTTCCTGTCCCAGCCCTTCTTCGTGGCCGAACAGTTCACGGGCGTGAAGGGCGTGATGGTGAGCATAGAAGACACCATCAAGGGCTTCAACATGATTCTGGACGGCGAGGTGGACTACCTCCCGGAACAGGCTTTCCTGAACGTGGGTACCATAGAAGACGCCATCGCCAAGGGCGAGGCCATCCTGGCGGCAGCGAAATGAGTATCGCCCTGCATATCCTAAGTCCCGAAGGAACGCTGGTCAAGGCCGATGTCTCCCTGGTCTCGCTGCCGGGCATCGTCTCGCCGTTCACCGTACTGCCCGGTCATGCAGCCCTTGTAACTGCGCTGGTGAAAGGAAAGATCCGCTATGTGGAAAATGGCGAGGAAAAGTTCCTTCCCATCCGCGAAGGATTCGTGGAAGTAGGTAACAATCAGGTAAATGTTTGCGTGGAGGTATGATCCTGACGCTGCTCATATCGTTGCTGTTGCTGCAGGTCCCTGCCGAGTCCGGCTCCGACACTTCCGTCATGCCCGGCCTTATCACTGTCGCTTCTTCGGAGGGACAAGCCGCCCTGCAGGGCGGCCGGCCGGAGGCCGCGGGGGATAATAGGGGGCAGAGCCCCCTCAAAGACGATCGTGCGGAGGATGGCGGGGATGACATTAACGTCTCCGAGATAATCTTCGAGCACATCGGCGACGAATATGAATGGCACATTATGGAGTGGAAGGGGAAGCCTGTTGCCATTCCGCTGCCCTGCATCGTCATAGACAGAGGCGTGAAAATATTCACCCTGCATCATGCGGAAGAGCACGGTTATACGCTGAATGAAAACGGCAAACTCATCAATGCCACTACCGGGAAGCGTCCGATAGACCTTTCCATCACCAAGAATGTGCTGGCACTGATGATGAGCAGTCTCCTCCTGCTGGTGGTGATACTGCTTTGTGCCCGCTGGTACAAGAAGCACGATGGAACCGAAGAGGCCCCCACGGGCCTGGCTGCGCTGATGGAACCCCTGGTAATGATGGTGCACGAGATGGCCAGGGAGAATATCGGCGAAGAGGATTACCGGAAGTACTCGCCCTACCTGTGCATGGTCTTCCTGTGGATCCTGTTCAACAATTTCCTGGGAATCCTGCCTTTCTTCCCCGGCGGAGCCAACCTTACCGGCAACATTGCCATCACTCTGGTACTAGCCCTGTGCACTTTCTTTACGGTGAATTTTTCGGGCACCAAGCACTATTTCAAAGAGATGTTTGCCCCGGACGTTCCGGGCTTCCTGAAACCCGTCATGCCGGTGATCGAGGTGTTCAGCGCCCTAATGAAACCGGTGTCCCTTACCATCCGTCTTTTTGCCAATATGCTGGCCGGCCATATCATGATCCTTAGCATGGTTTGCATCATCTTCGTCATGGCCAAGTATGGCCCGCTGCTGGGCGGCGGCATGACGGTGGTGAGTGTGCTCTTCGGTGTTTTCCTGGATGCGCTGGAGTGCCTGGTGGCCTTCATCCAGGCCTATGTTTTCACCATGCTTTCAAGCATTTATATTGGTTTGGCCAGAGCGCACGAGGAATGAGAATTAACTTATTAAACTATTGATATTATGTTACTTACTACCATGATTCTTCAGGCTGCCTCCGGGGTGGCTCTCGGAAAGGCCGGAGCCGCCATCGGTGCAGGCATCGCCGCTATCGCGGCCGCCATCGGCATTGGTAAAATCGGCAAATCCACCATGGAATCCATCGCCCGCCAGCCGGAAAGCGCCGGCAACCTGCGTACATCCATGATTATCGCCGCCGGTATGGTGGAAGGCGCCGCCCTCTTTGCCATCATCGTTGCCCTATTGGTTGTCGTAATCAAGTAAAGCTTCTCCTTAGCACCCTCAAAGTCCCTCCCCCGAGGGGAGGGGTTTCGGGAGGGGGTAACGTGGGTCCATGACAGGCCCACAGGGAAAGGTTGAAACGAAGGTACTTAATTGAAATGAAGTATGAGCCTTGTTACTCCTGATGTGGGCCTTCTCTTTTGGATGGTCTTAATCTTCGGAATTGTGTTTTTCCTGCTGGCTAAGTTTGGGTTTCCCATCATCACTTCCAGCGTGGATAAGCGCAGTGACAAGATTGCCAAATCCTTGAAGGATGCCGATGAAATTGAGGCGAGGATGGCTTCCTGGAAGGTTGAGCAGGCCCGGATGATGGAGGATGTGCGCCGTCAGCAGAGCGCTATCCTGAAGGAGGCGGCCGATACCAAGGCCCGGATTGTGGCCGAGGCAAAGGCCGAAGCTAAGGACGAGGCTGGGAAAATCCTGGCCCAGGCCCGGACGGAGATAGCGGCCGAAAAGGAAAGCGCCCTCCGGGACGTGCGGAAGGAGGTGGCCATGCTCTCCGTGGAGGTGGCCGAAAAGATTCTCCGGCACGAACTGTCGGACCAGGACAACCAAGGGGCTTTCATCGACCATCTGGTGGATGAAGCCTCGCAGGCGGAAATGCGGTCATGAACCGGAGCATCATCGTCACGCGGTATGCCCGCTCGCTGGTGAAACTGGTCGGTGAAACCGGCCAGGGAAGCGTAGTATGCGCCCAGGCGGAGAAGTTGTATAAAGCCATCCATGAGGTTCCTGAGTTGCAGCGGATGGTTACTGCGGCCGATGACGTATTGCCTTCCTCCGAAAAGCTAAAACTGCTCCAGACAGCGCTGGGCGAACCCCTGTCGCCGGAATTGGACCGCTTCCTGAACCTCCTTACCTGGAACGGCCGGATGGAGCTGGTGGAAGAAATCCTGCGGGATTTCGTGGACCTGTACAACCGGAGCCGGGGTGTGCGGAAAGCGCATCTGACCGTGGTGACAGAGCCTTCCGATCGCCTTTTGCAGCGCCTGAAAGACCTGGTGAAGAAGAAAACCGGGGACGATGTGCTCATAGAAGTGGACGTGGACCCGTCCCTGATAGGCGGGTTTGTCTTTGACATTGACGATTATCTCCTGGACGCCAGCGTGAAACGCCAGCTGGACCGGATCCGGGAACAATTTGTGGAACGAAATAGAAGGATTATCTAATGGCAACTAACCTTAAACCCAGCGAAGTCAGCGACATCCTGCTCATGCAGCTCCGGGATATGAAGAATGATCTCCAGTTCGAGGAGATTGGCAAAGTCCTGCAGGTGAGTGACGGTGTGGTGCGTATTTACGGACTGGATCATGCCGAAGCCGGCGAGCTGCTGGACTGCGGAAACGGGGTGATGGGCGTGGTGATGAACCTGGAAACCGACAATGTGGGAGCCGTGCTCATGGGACCCACAGACCACATCAAGGAAGGAATGGTGGTTCGGCGCACCGGCCGGATTGCCTCCATTGGGGTGAATGACAATTTGCTGGGGCGTGTGGTGGACCCGCTGGGAAATCCGCTGGACGGCCTGGGTCCCATTGAAGGGGACAAGGTGGAGATGCCTCTGGAACGGAAAGCGCCGGGTGTCATCTTCCGTGAACCTGTGAGCCAGCCTTTGCAGACGGGCCTGAAGGCCATCGACGCCATGATTCCCATCGGCCGGGGACAGCGGGAACTTATTATCGGCGACCGCCAGACGGGCAAGACGGCCATTGCCATAGATACCATCATCAACCAGCGGGCGGGGTATCTTTCCGGAGACCCGGTGTACTGCATTTACGTGGCTATCGGCCAGAAAGGCAGTACCATTGCCGCCACCGTGGAAACCCTCAGGGCCCACGGCGCCATGGACTACACCGTTGTGGTCGCAGCGACGGCGGCCGATCCGGCTGCGCTGCAGTACTACGCTCCCTTTGCCGGAGCGGCCATCGGTGAGTATTTCCGCGATACGGGCCGACACGCGCTGGTGGTTTACGACGACCTCTCCAAGCAGGCCGTGGCCTACCGGGAAGTGTCCCTCATCCTGCGCCGTCCTTCCGGACGTGAGGCCTATCCGGGCGATATCTTCTACCTGCATTCCCGGCTGCTGGAGCGGGCGGCCAAGATTATCGCCCAGGAGGAAGTGGCCGCACAGATGAACGACCTCCCGGCCTCCTTGAAGGGGAAGGTGAAAGGCGGCGGTTCGCTTACGGCCCTGCCCATCATCGAGACGCAGGCGGGTGATGTATCGGCCTATATCCCCACCAACGTGATTTCCATCACGGACGGCCAGATTTACCTGGAGCAGGCCCTCTTCAACCAGGGTGTGCGTCCGGCTATCAACGTGGGTATCAGCGTGTCTCGTGTGGGCGGCAGTGCCCAGGTGAAGTCCATGAAGAAGGTGGCCGGTACCCTTAAGATAGACCAGGCCCAGTGGACGGAGCTGGAGGCCTTCTCCAAGTTCTCCTCCGACATGGACAAGGTCACGGAAATGGCCCTGGACAAAGGCCGGAAGAACAATCAGCTGCTCATACAGCCCCAGTACAGCCCCATGCCGGTGGGTGAGCAGGTGGCCATTCTCTACTGCGGCACCCATGCCCTGATGCGGGACCTCCCCGTCTCGCGCGTACGGGAATTCCAGGACGCTTTCCTGGACCGCTTGCGTGCTTCTCACAAGGCCGATATTCTGGAACCTCTGGCTATCGGTAAAATGCCCGACGGCGCGGCGGAAGTGCTGGAAGACATTGCCTCTCAGGTGATTCTGTCCATGAAGGAATAAGTAGTCTGTCTTGCTGAGCCTATGCCGACATTAAAAGAAATCAAGGGCCGGATCAACTCCGTGCAGAGTACGCTGAAGATTACATCGGCCATGAAGCTGGTGTCTTCGGCCAAACTCCGCAAAGCGCAGACGGCCATTGCTGCCATGCGGCCCTACGAGATGCAGCTGCGGCGCATTTTGGCCACGGTACAGGCGGCGGGCGGCCGCTCGTCCACGGATTCGGGTGTATTTGTGGACGGAAGGCCGAAAAAGCCGGGCTCGTCCACGGATTCGGGCCTTTGGGTGGACGGAGGAGCCTCTTCGACCCAAAAAGTGACCATCATTGCCATTGCCTCCAATTCCTCCCTCTGCGGCGGCTTCAATGCGAATGCCATCGGCAAGGTAAAGAAACTGCTGGAGGAGTATCCCGGCGCCACGGTCCATTCCATCGGCCGGAAGATGGCCGATGCTATGCGCAAGGCCGGCTATCCTTCCCCGAAGGATTATTCGGAGCTCTCCGAACATCCTTCTTACGGCCCGGCGGCAGAACTGGCCGGGGAACTGATGGAAGATCTGGAGAAAGGCAGGGTAGGTAAGGTGTTACTGGTTTATAACCACTTCGTCTCCACGGCCAAACAGATTCCCACGGTGGAGCAGTTGCTGCCCGCCATCGCGAACCCTACGCGCGGGGAGGCAGATGCCTTATCTCCGGACGTAATCTTGGAACCCAACGCCAAGGAACTGTTGGAAGCCTTGGTGCCCAAAACCCTGAAGCTGAAGTTGTATGCAGCCTTGCTGGACAGCGCCGCCGCCGAGCACGCCGCCCGCACCGTGGCCATGCAAACCGCCACGGACAACGGGGAGGACTTGCTGGACGAATTAACCCTTCAGTACAACAAGGGCCGCCAGCAGAAGATTACTTCCGAAATCCTGGACCTGGCCTCGGGCCAGCAGTAAGACTATTTCACCGGAGTAAGCCGATAGGTAACCACATCGTGCGACGGGACCACCACCAAACTTTTGGCACCCACGGTCTGGCCGCGTTTCTTGCCTTTAGCCCGTGTGTTGAAGGGTTTTACGTGCGCGTTCCAGAGGTCTTTTACCTGATAATTGATTTCGGCAAAGGACGGGCTGCGGCCGCTCAGGTCGTCCATGAATTCCATCGACTCCCAGTCCAGTTCCACAGTTACGTCCTCCGGACCGGCATTCAGCACGCAGAAGGCCCAGGCTCCGTCGGAGAGCGGCTTGAACCAGTACTGCAGGTCACCTTGCTTTTTGAAACGGAAACCCTGGATGCCCAGCGGATCCTGGTCGATGGCAATGACATCCCGGTTGGTAATGATGGCCAGGGTTTCGTCGCTCATATTAGTGAGGTCGTTACCCAGGATGAGCGGTGCCGCCATCATGCACCAGAGGGTGAAGTGGGCGCGGTCTTCGGAGACCGTCATGCCGTTCCCTACCTCCAGCATATCCGGATCGTTCCAATGGCCGGGGCCGGCATAGGCGCGCAGCGGCTCATTCTGGTCCAGTATCTCCAAGACACTTTGCGGACGCCAGCGCGGACGGCCGTTCTCGTCGTAAGTGACCGGAACGGGAAGGAAATGTACGCCGATATCGCCGGTGGTGCGCCAGGAATGGCCGATATCGGCCGCCCATTCCCAAGGCTTGTTGGAACCCCATTCGCAGATGCTGAAAAGTATCGGCCTGCCGGCATGCTTGAGGGCGCTGCGCATGGTGGTATAGGCGCCTTTCGGATTCAGGTTCTGCGTATAGCACCAGTCGTATTTCAGGTAGTCGATGCCCCAGGAAGCATAGGTGAGGGCATCCTGATACTCATGGCCCAGGCTACCGGCATAGCAGGCGCAGGTGTTGGTGCCCGCATCGCTGTAAATTCCTAATTTTAAGCCGTTTGCGTGCATGTAATCGGCCAGGGCCTTGATGCCGGAAGGGAACTTTTCCGGATCCTCATGAATGAATCCTTGTTCGTCCCGTTCGCCATGCCAACCATCGTCCAGGTTCAAATAAACATAGCCGGCATCCACCAAACCCAACTCCACCATCTTATCGGCCGTGGCTTTGATGAGCTCCTCGTTGATGTTGGTAGCGAATTTGTTCCAGGAGTTCCACCCCATCTGCGGGGTTTCGGCCAGCCCCTCCCACTTGGGCAGCGGCGCATCGGGCCGACGGCGTTCCTGCGAAAACATAGAGGTCACGGCCAACAGGCCGATCAGAAGGATTAGTGTCTTTTTCATGGCGGTTATTTTTTACAAAGATAATAACCCGCACGCGAATTTCACAATTGGCGGCGGGTTTAGCAGTGTATGTAAGGTATCAATATTTATGTCTGATACCCCTTAATTCCAATACCGTGCCAAAGTGGTGTTTAGATTAATTTATTGCGCGTTTTTTCGTGCCAGAGGCCATACACTTCGCTCACGTTTCCGGCTGTGATGAAGCTGTTGATGTTATTTTCCCGCAAGTGATTCATGAGTTTGGCAAACTCGTCCTGGGTGAGCAGGGCCTGGATTTCCATGGACTTTTCTCCGGAGAAGCCGCCAGTCATTTCGTACAGGCTACACCCGCGGGAGAGCTCCTTGATAATGAATTCCCGAATCTGCTCATAATCCTTGGAAATGATGCACACGCGTTTGCGCCGGTTTAGGCTGGCGGTAAAATAATCCAGTGCAATGCCGTTGATCCAGGTGCCGATAAGGCCGATGACTACCATCCGGAACGGATTCACGGCGAAGGCTGTGCAGCAGATGAGGGCGCCGGCTACCGTAACGGAAGTGCCGATGTCGAAGTGCAGGTACTTATTCACGATTTTGGCCAGGATGTCCAGTCCGCCGGTGGAGGCATTGATGTGGAAGAGGATGGTCTGTGAGATGCTGAGGACGAGCACGAAGCAGATGAGGTCGAACCAAATGTCGCCCATCACGGAAGTCTGGCCGGGCTCGATGAGCTTTTCATAAGGCATCACCTTCTCCCAGAATTCCAGAAGGGGACCCAGGATAAGAGCCGTGTAAACCGTCTTGGCACCGAATTCCTTGCCGATAAGGAACCACGCCAGCACCAGCAAGATAGCATTGATGGAGGTAACCATCCAGGACACCTTCATGGGAATGCCGATGATGCCGCAGATATCCGTGAGCACCATGGAAAGACCCGTGATGGAACCCATAATCAGGTTGGACGGCATCAGAAAGTAATACACGGCCGCCGCGGCAATGGTCATGGCCAGCGTCATAATGACAAGTTCCTTCCAGAACTTGAATGTCCCCAGGGGGCGGAGCAGAGTCTTAACGTCTATCATGGTTGTAGTGTTATTCTTTGGGTCTCAGGTATTTCCAGCCGATTACGGGCAGCACGAAGGCTATCAGACAGGCAATGGTCCAGAAGACAGAAACCGGCGTGAAGTTGTATAAGCCATCGGCCGCATTCCCTTCAATCAGGTAGCCACTCACGATGGACTGGGCGCCGGCGGCGGCATAACTGGAGATGCCCACGATGCCCAGGGCGGCGCCGGTAGCCTTGCGGGGCACGAAATCCAGCGCCATCAGGCCCGCTACAATGCAGAACACCACGCTGAAAGCCATGCTGAACAGGGCCACGAAAGCGATGTTGGCCCAATAGCTTCCGCCCAGGAAAAGGAATCCTGCCAGGGAGAAAACGGCCAGCACCCCGGCGATGATTACCGGCTGCACCCGGTTGCCCCGGAACAGACGGTCCGACAGCCAGCCGGCCATCAGATTGCCCGCCACGCCAAACACTTCGGCAATGCCGATTACCTGAGTGGCGTTTTCCAGGGTAAAGGCTTTTTGCTTCTGGAGGAACAGCACCCCCCAGTCGCTCACCGCGTGCTGGGTGATGTACAAAAATGCCGTGGAAATGGCGATAACCCAGATGCCTGGATGCCTGAACACCCATTTCTGGAGCTCCTTGGTGGGCTTTTTATCCAGCGACTTAAGCGGCTCTCCGGCCAGCTCCTGCACCGAGGGAAGCCCCCGGCTTTCGGGTGTATCCGAAATGAAAACCAGGGAAATAATGGTGCCGATAACACCCGCTCCGGCCGCCGCCAGGAAGCCCCACTGCCAGCCCGCCGCCGCTACGATGAAGCCCGTGAGAATCATCGATACGGCCTTTCCCAACTGCGGCGTGGAGCTGAAGATGCTGTACATGGTGCCGCGGGTCTTGAGCGGGAACCAGCGGGACAGGCTGATGGTCCCGGGCGGCGAACCCATGGACTGCATCCAGCCGTTGACGCCCCACAGCAGGGCAAAGGCCAGCATCATCACCAGGGACCCGATGCCCAGCGGTCCGTGCAGAAGGCCTAAAATGCCCAGAATCAGGTTAATCACGGCCGATATGCCCAGCCCGGCCGCCATGAAGCGCCGGATATTGCAATAATCGGCAATGAAGCCGTTGGTGAACTTACCCACGGCATACACGAAGTAGAAGGCCGAGCCGATAAGGCCCAGCTGCCCGGCCGACAGGATGCCTCCGTCGATGAGCGGCTGCTTAACCACTCCCAAGGTCATCCGGCAAACATAATAGAGGGTATAGGCCGCCGTGACGCCCCAGAAGGTGCGGGTGCGGAATCGCTTGTATTCGGCATCCACTTCCCCTTCAGGAATCTTTTCCGCAGCAGGTTTGCTGATTCTGAAATACTGGTACAGGGACATGTCAGAAACCTTCAAATACTTTTCGCAGGTCTCCTCCCTGCGGGCACAGGACAGCGTTGATACCCACGGAACAGGCTACTTCCACATTCACCGGGGAATCGTCCACAAACAGAATCTCTTCCGGCGGCAGGCCGATTCTTCTGACAGCTTCCCTGAAAAAGGCCGGATCCGGCTTAAGCATCTTCATCCGGAACGAGCAGAATTCCTCCTGGAAAACGCTGCGCCAGTCCAGTCCCAACTCTTCAAGGAGCCGATGGAATCGGCCCAGGCCCAATTCGTTATTATTGGAAAGCAGGTATAAAGGATATTTCCGGGAGAGTTCCCTGAGGATATCGGCCTTATAGGGTTCCATGCCCGCAATCATGGCATCGATGCACCGGTCCACATCCTCCGGCTTGCAGCCTGGACGGGATTCTGCCAGCACGGCTGCGCGGAATTCATCGGCTGTGATTCTGCCGCCTTCCAGGTCTCCGTATATCCCTTTCTGAACAAAAGGATCGATAATTTCCTTAATCCTTTCAAAGCCCATCCTGTCCTGAAACGCCCGGATGCAGCCATCCGGGTCCAGGTCTATGAGCACCCCACCCATATCGAATACTATAGCCTTTGTCATAACGGTTACAAAGATAACTTTTCTTGCCCATATGAGCAACTGTATTTGATATCGGGCAATGCTCCGGGTTCCGGACCCGGCCCCGCGAAATTCCCGATATCGGCCTATTTTGAGAATCTCAGTGTCCTTTCGGCCCGTGAGATTCCCGGAATCGACCTAAAGTGAGAATCCCAGTGTACCTAGCGGCGGGTTTTGGGCTTTCGACCGTAATCTTTGGAGTTGACAAACTGTTTCACCAGGTATTCCGGCATTCCCAACAATTGCGAAATCTGGATGGGCGTCATCTTGAACTGGTTTAACCTTACAGCCAGTTGTCCCTTCTCGTCAGCGTTGAGCTGAGACAACGGCTTTCCGTCCAACAGTTGGTTAACGATATCCCATCCTTCCTGGAGAGAATAATCAGGTGTTTCTCCTATTTCATCGGCAACGGTCACGTAGGATTCATAATCCTTTATCAGATGCGTTTCATAATCCTTGGGGCTGGGAAAAAGCTTGTTTATCAGCTTCATATTGATAAAACCGGCAGGCAGCAGTCCAAAAACCGGATGGATTTGCCAGTGAGGAGGAAGCTTTTTCCGTGTCCCGGCCAGTTGGAACAACTCTCGTTCCGACATCTCCTCCACGGGCCTTCCTTTCAGTAGCTGACCAGCCAGCGAAAAGTAATACATTCCCGTTCCCCAAGGATATCCTCCTGGAACCGACCACAACTTTTCATAAGGATTTCTTATCACATAGATGATATTGTTCCGCATCTGTTCCATTGACTCTATCGGAATCAGTTTGAAGCCATAATCCTTGGGTAAAGGAGGGTACCCGTCGCTTTTCAGCCGGGACGATATCTTCCGTTTCAAATAGGAAAAAACCTTCAGGCACTGTGGCCCGGTTCCACTGAGAATGATATGGATATGATTGGGCATCAACACAAAGGCATATATTGTCACGCCCGTGAAAAATGTAACCAAACCCATCAGCAACATTCCGAAGGCAAATTCGGCTGTCGTGTGAAATAGAAGACTATCCTTCCAACCATCGGTACACAAATGGTAATACCCTTTTCCCCACTTGCGATACGTTTCCCGTTCTTTTCTCCTTTTATCCATCTGATTCCATCTCCCAAAAGACGAGAGTCCATCTGCGAACTTATAAGATTAATTCCACAAAACCAACCATCGGTTGAAACGTTTAGCTGTTTCAACCGAATAATTATCTGTTTCAACCAATCTGGGACGAAAGAAAGCCTTGGAAGATGGCCCTTTCCGGGAATCTCGCTGTTCCCGCACCATTGCGAATGCGAGGGCGGGTTATTTCGTGCCGGGAGGGTTTAATTCGAAGCCTTGAAGCCCCAGATGCGGAGGACGTTGATGACGGCGTCGCGGTTGTTGGGGGCCTGGAGTTCGATGGTGCCTTCCTTGCAGCCACGGGGGAAGGTCCAGATGTATTCCCCATAGTTGCCCTGGTAAGGGTAGAAGGTACTTTCCTCGGGCGACTCAATGGCATAGTCCAGGTGCGTCTGGGGAATCTTGTCCTGGGACAGGTACTGCAGCTGGACGCTAACCAGTTCGCAACCTGGGGCCTCGGTAGGTACACCGCTCACGTAATTCTTATAGAAGCGGACGGTCATCTTGTATGTCTTGCCTTGCTCCAGGATGAGACCGTTATCGCTTACCTGCGGCTTCTGGTCAAACTCTATACTGGCGTTGCACTGGGTCAAGTTAATACCCGTGTGGATGGAAGAGGAGGTGAACCAGGATTTCAAGTTGCTGGCAGGGACGCGACTGGAGAGCATGTTCCCCTGGAAACGGCCGGCGGTGACCGTTTCCTCCACATAACCATTGGAGCGGAGCGTGACCGAAACATCCGTGGAGCCGCCCACAGTCTTCATTTCCGCCCAGTAAAAATCTTCCTGACCGGCATAGGTGGAGGGATGCAATGTGCTTTTTTTAGCCGCCAGGTCGTACGCATTGTTGTTGTTGAATGTGAGCCCGGCCTTGTCCGCGAAATTGATGACGGGAGTGGGTTTGTCCGGGTCGGTATGGTAGCCCAGCAGCACATTCTTGCCGTCATCCTTGTTCACCAGGCCGAACACCACGTTGGAACCCCACTGGTTATCCGGATTCGAGGGCATGGCGTGCGCGTCAATAAAGCCTACGTTGGTAAAGTGCCAGGGAAGCAGGTCTACGGGCTCATAGGATTCGTCATCGGAAAGTAGCCGCACTGCTACGTCCCCGCTGTCATCGGTGGTGGTGAAAGAAAGCGTTATGTCGTCCGAGGTGGGTTCTAGCTTGTAGGCCTGATGGGCGTCGTCGTAGGTGCCGCCCGGCCACTCGAGGCCGGTAAGCTGGATATAAACAGGCAGGCGGGTACCATCGCTTTCCGCCTGGACACCGAAGTTCACGGTCACGCTTTCCCCGGCCTTCCTGGGAATAGATGTCTTGAACATCGGATCCTTGAAGGAAAAATAGTCTGTAAAGGAATCGGAGGCCGGATTGAAATAGTCCTTTTTGCTGTCACTGGACACCCAGATTGTGGTGGCGCTGTTGGCGCAGTTGGTCTGGAAGTGGCAGGAGAAGGTTTTCCAGCGGCTTTCATCGGCAAAGTTCACCTCGGTATGGAGCTCGTTGTATTGCTCCCAGGTGAGGGTGCGCTCGAACTGGAAGCGGGGTTTTCCTCCCAGGGCGGGATTCACGGAATTTCCATACACCACGGGCAGGTTGCTTTCGTCGTTCACGGGAGTCAGGGTCATATTCTCCGGCTCCACAAGGAACACCAGCGGGAACATGCTCTCCACCAGGCCGTCCGGGATGCTGATGTCCACGTACTGGTCTTCCTTGGGGTAACGAAGGATCCGTGGATATCGGCAGGTCACCTTCATGGTTTGCTTGGGCTGCAGGGTGAGGATGATGTCACGGTACAGGGCCGATTCATTGGCATCGGCCGGATTGGTCTTGCAACTCAGGCGGATGGTCTGCGTACGGGACACGGCGGCATCCGGGTGCCCCACTTTGAAGAAGACCGGGCGCCAGCCGTAATCACTTCCGGATTGCAAGATGGGATGGCCCACCACCACAAGGTCATTCTCGATGACACCTCCACCCGAGGGAGTGACAGTGGCCGTCACGCTGGCCGTATTCAGGTTCAGTTCCGGCTGTGTCTTGGTAATGTCGTCGAAGAACTTGACAAACAGATGGGCAGGTCCCGGAACGTCTATTACCTCATCCTCCGCATCATCGTAATGATAGGTGTATGTATAAGCCGCATCCACGTCACCTTCAATGAAGGTATAGGATATCCAGGGCTGCACGGCCATCCGCCGCGTACCGTCCGAAATATCGGCCAGGTGCGAGGTGGTTACGTCGGCCGATACGTCGGCGCTGCCGGCCGATGCTGCCGCGTCCATCGGAGTATCGTGCCCCCGGGAGGTAATCTTGCGGATCTGGATCTGGTACTTGAAATTGCGGTAAATGGGGTAATACTGCCCGTCGCTCATCAGGTCCACCTTGTAAAAACACCAGACACCGTTCTCTTTTTCCTCCTGGGTCAGCGTATTGTCCTTAGGGTTGTAGTACCGTCCGTAAACAATCACGTAGGAAGGTTGCAGGGTTTTGCCGGGGGCCGGACGCTCATACAGATACACCGCGGGTTCATCATCGGCCCGGGAGACGGAAGTGGGATCATAGTCCGGGTTGGGCTCCTTGCCGGTAGGGTCGAAGGTCCTGTCATAGACCACCACCCTTCCGTCCGGATTCTTACTTGGGTCTTCAGGATACTCGAATGCGTCTTTGTCAGGAATGCTGGTATCGAACACCGTACCTTCCGGCAGGTTGCCCGGGTAGGAAAAGGCGCCATCCGGGTCGAAAAGCTCGTCGAACCCATATTCCTGGTATTGTTTCCGCTCGGGATCGGACCGGTCCGGGCCGATGAAGCCAGTCTTGCCGCCATAGGGAACGAAGGTTCCCCGGCTGGGGACGTTCACCACGGCAAAGCTCTTGGGCTCGAAATTGGAGTAGCCATAATTGCCCAGTTCGTCGGCCTCCTGGTCCATCCAGTTGTTCCGGAGAATGATTTTGGCCCAGTTGCGGATAAGGGCTATGCCTCCCTGGGCATTATTATGCCCGTCACGTACAAGGTTTCCGTTATCGTCCCTTTTGTTCTGGAAATATGCCAGCGTCTCCGGGGATACCATATAGGCCTCATTCTTCTGGCGCACGCCGCCTTCGGGATTCAGGAATTCGCCTGCAGCATTGGTCGCCGCTTTGATTTCCGGCAGATAAATCATCTGCCAGAAGGCGGTTTCTCCGGTAGAAGCGTCGTTAGGGTCGTTACACAGCAGGTTGGGAAGCACATCCGGCGCGTCCCCGATGACGATATTGGCGGGGGAGGGACCGTTACCCAGGAAATGGATGGTGCGGGGCGTGTTGGACAGCTGGATGTAGGCCTCAAACTGGTAACAGTCCACCGTCTTGGTGTAAGTGGTACCATCTACGTTATGGAAGGTCCTGTTTTCCTGACCGGAACTGATAAGGGTTGCCGTTACATACTCTTTATAGTGCCCGTTGCTGCCGAAAACCGCCAGGTACATCGTACTCAGCCCCGATTCCTTTCCCAGGGCCTTGGTGGAGGCGGACGATTCGGGCAGGCTCACAGAGAAACTGATGAGCGCCTTTCCGTCCGGGGCGCCGTCTTCCTGCAGGGGCTCCTCATACACGGGTTCCGTCTCCCGGCTACAGGAGAGCAGCGGAAGCATGCAAAGCAGTATGTACAGCCATTTTCTCATCGCTCAAAGTCTCCATAGAAATAATGGTCCCTGTAAAAGTCCCCGTTTCCGTCCTGGCCCTCCGGCAGGCGGTCGTCGTAAGGATCCCAGTACCAAGCGTCGTAAACGCAACGCACCAGCGCATATTCAACGTTCTGGACGCCTGCATTGGGTTGGACGGCGCCATGGGCACTCCAGTATTTGCCGGTGTTGCTGAACAGTTTCACGAAACCGCCCTTTATGGTAAGGGTGCCGATAAAGTCAATCTCAGCCTTGGTGGGCAGGCGCCAGCGTCCGGCGGGATAGCCGTCTTCCTGATAGGTGGCGCACTTGAAGCGGGCCGACCGTCGCGTAAAACCGCCGTAGAATTCCACGCCGCCGAAGCGGGAGGATACCCTCAGGGCCGGAGCCAGCATATTGGCGGTACGGCTCGACTCTTCGGCCGGATAATAGTGGGTGAGCGGCCGTACTTCGCCGGTCCGCAGGTCCGGGGCCGAGTGGAAATGCGTGCTGTACTCCTGGTCTTCCGTATCCCGAGTTCCGTCCCCGTCGGAATCGTACCAATAATAATACTTGGAGTTGGCTACGGCCGGGGAGGAAGATTCCGCACCGTTATTCCAGGTCTCAGGCGTAAGGGTACGCGGGTCTCCGATGATGTATTTGTCGTCCGGCAGCACCGAAACATGGATGGTATAATTGTTACGGTTGCCTCCCGTGAAGTTCACCGTGCGCCACTGGAGCCATTCCAGCCGTTCGGATACGCCGCTTGTCCGGCTGCCGCTCCAGTTGGATTTCAGCTTCTTGGCATTGACTCCGTATTCTCCGTCGTCGCTCCTTCCGGTCTTGTGCCGCCAGATCCGCTGGCCGTCAATGAACACGAAACCATTGTGCCTGTAGTTCTGCCAGACGGCATAGGGAGCATTCTCTTCTTCGTCAGGGTAAGGCTCGTCCTGGCCCTCGGGCGCCACCCTCGGGTCGGAATTCTGCTCGGACTCGATATAGATGGCGGGATGCTGGAGGATGGTAAAATCCTGGGAATAGTCGCTGCCGGCTCCCTTGTCCTTGTGGTAGATGGTAAGGGAGAAGGTATAGGGAGAATAGTCGAAGTTGGCCGATGTATAGTTGTTCTCCATGGGGTGGGTCATGTGCAGGGTACCTCCAACCTGCTCGAACCATCCCGCGGTGGTGGCTTCGTCATAGCTAAGGTAATAGGTGCCGGCAGTATATATCCCGTCGGCAAACGGGTCCGAGCCGTCTCCGGCCATGTGGATGGTTGCGCCGTGGGCCGTCTCTCCCGGGCTCTTCTGCCCGTAGTAAGGCCGCGTGGCGCTGTTTACCTGATACGACACCGGGTGGGAGGTGGTGAAATGGACCGCGAGTTCGGGCTCGTTGTGCAGGACATACTCCTTCTGGTTCACGTGCAGGTAGCGGGCGTTGCCAATATCGGCGTGTTTCACCACCACGTTCTTGTCCTGCCAGTAATAGACATAGCATTCGATGGGGTTCAGCTGCACGGAAGCGTCGTCCGTATCGGCCCCCAGCATACCCACGTCAATATTGTAGTGATACCAGTTGTTCCGGGTAAAGGTGTTCACGAACGCTCCGCCGCGCCGGTCCTTGGGAATCAGGATCTTGTAGTAGAACTCCTTCTTGAGTTCGTTTACGCCATGCTCGCTGTCGGCCTGCCGGACCCAGGGAAGTACCAGTTTCAGGTAGGGTTCGCCTTCCTTGCCGTTCTCCCACTTCTGGGGGTACATATAGGTGGGATAGGTATTGTAATAGCCGCCCGGACTCTGGTCGAAGAGCAGGATGTATTCCGGTTCCGCCGTAGTTCCCGTATTCAGGTTCTCGAAGAAAAGGAGGGGGTTCTCCCGGTAAGAGAGCACCTCGTTGTCATCGGTCGCCTTGCGGGGTTCTCCGCCCAGGGAAACCGTCTTCACGGCATCCACAATGTAGATTTTCATTTCCTGGATGCTGGGTTTCCAGATTTCATCGTAAACATCCACACCGTCCTGGCGCGGGAAGCGCACGTTGTCCTCCGCTTTCACGGATACGGTAAGTTTGCAGGCGTAGCGTTGCAGGTTGATGGTCACCGGTTCCGCCACTTCCTTCTGGGTGCGGCCGTTGGGCTTGAGCTTCACCAGCCCCTCTCCGCTCATCATGAACGAGGGCTGCCGATGGTTTTCCGGGTGTGTCTCCGCTTCGAAGTCCGTAGTGACCAGCAGGGCCTTCAGGGCCGGCATGGAGAGGTCGTCCTGCCAGTCAAGCAGGGTCTTGGACACATTCACCAGCACGAAGACCTCCGCTTCCTCCGTGTTGGAATTCACCGGGAATATCTGGTAGTTCACCTGGTTGGGGGTAAGCTCCAGGCGGAAGGTGGCGTTGTTGCGGGTAAGTGAGGTTAGCTCCTTCCGGGTATGGTAGGTGGCTTGTGAAGCAGTGGCGCCCTTGGGGTAGAAGTAGAAATCCACCCAGTTGATGTCGTTTTCGTGAAAGACATTGTCACCGGCCTGCTCATATACCTCATCATTGCCGGCCTTGGTCTGGAAATCCTCCTCCAAATCCAGGTTAAATTCGATGAAGGGACCGTCCCACTGCTGCGACGGCTCCCTTTCCGGGCTGCAGGCAGCCAGGAGGAGCAGGAACAGCAGGCAGTATGACAGGCGTCTCATCATGGCAGGATGAAATTATAAATCTGGTCTATACATTCGGAGTCGCCACCTATCTCGTATTCTCCGTCCGGGGTATATGCCACGAAACTGAGCTTGATTTTCTTGCCCGAATGCGTACCGGAATAGGAAGAGTTGCGGTCTACGGAAATCTCTATGTAGCCGCTGTCGGTGTCCGGGTCGATGGTGGTTTCATGCGCATTCCGCCGGGTTCCGTCCGGATTCTCCGCAGTAAACCACACATCGAAGGCGTCACGGTCCCCAATCATGATGAGCTGCAGCTTTCCGCCCTTGGGCGTGGCCACATACAGGAAGGCATTGCCCGGACTGTTCCGCTTGAGCGTTACGTCGAACTCCTTGCCGGCAGTGCCCACGGGGTCTTTCTTGTCAAAGGTATTGTCCAGGATGCTGAACTTATGGGTTACCATCAGGGAAGCCGTGGAGAATTCTATGTTATAGTCGCTCTTGTCCCACGGCAGTACGCTCACGGACAGCTGCAGCGAACGGTTGGTTACATAGTAGGCATACACCGTCCAGGTATGGTTGCGGGGGAAGTTGTCGGCCGGCATGGTGAAGGGCCGCTGCTCATGCCGTTCCGTTGCGGTGGCACCCGTACCCGTAGTAACGGTATAATAGATGATGCCGCTGACGGGCTTCCCGCTTTCCCGTATATAATAGGTACCCGCTTCGGTAATCTTTTGGGCTTCCAAGGCATCCTTTATCTTGCGCTCATAGGAAGGGCCGTCCTCTCCCGCACCGCTGTAAGCATAGATTTCGGGCCGTTCGCTGGCGTTTACGGTGGCAACGCCCGGCAGTTCAAACTGCGTGGAGGAGGAATAGTAGTCGTTTTTCACGGCGGGGGCCGATTCGGCAAATACGTATTCCTGCTTGGGAACGCTGTATCCGTTCAGTTCGATTCTGTCCACCCGGAAGGTCTCCTGCTCCGAAGGGTCGGCCGTGGTCTCCACCTGGGAGAAGAGGAAGCGGATCTTGGAGACGCAGCGTTCCAGGGAGACGGAGGAGAGGCTGAGCGTAGGCTCTTCCCCGCTGATTATAAGTCTCTTGGCAACCCCGCTCATGGGGAGGCCATTTTCTTCATTTACACCGGTAATCTTTACTGCCGGGGAGAACAGGTCCGTGGCCGTGCCGCTGCCGTCGCCGAACAGGGCGCCGTCCACCACATCGTAAGGGGAGATTTCGTTTTCCGCCGACAAACTCTGGTCCAGGCCGATGGAGACCGCATTGGCCAGCACGAACACATCCACCGGAGGCCGGGGTTTGGACAGGGCGAAATCCCAGCTCACCGGAAGGGAATAGCGCTTGACGCTGCCCGCCTGCGGGAAATCATCGGCCGGATGGCTGGCGTCCAGTTCCAGGCTGGTGACCAGCGCGTGGGTGTTGGAATTGAAGACCCAGATCTTGAGGCTGTGGATGGCGTTTTCCCTGTCGGAGGCCGGGACGGTGGCTTTCACCATGGAAGGAGCGGGCACCACCAGCGCAAGGTTCAGGACGGGACCCTGGAAAGCAAGTTCTGTCTCCCGTCTGCTGCACCCGGCCGAAAGAACCGTCAGCACAAGCAGGAATATGCCGATGCGCCGGGTCATTCCATAATCAGGGTTATAGGTTCAGACATGGTCCAGTTCACCTGCGTTTCCACCCCCAGGGAGAGGAAGGGGATGCCCATATCGGGAACGGCGCTGTGGGCTTCCTTCAGCGACTTGATGGTGCAGTTCACCATGGTTACGTGGTCCTTGGTGAAAGCTTTTGTGAAGCCGCCCGCCGGAACCGCCAGCTTTCCCACCAGATAGAACTTGTGGCCCGGCAGGATGCGGCCCTCGGCCCCGTGGAAGGACTCCTCCGAGTCGTTCCGGAATTCCAGGCAGAAATAGGTATCCTTGTTTTCGGGGGTCTCCAGCGCCAAAGTGCTGAAGCTGGCCGACCGGGTGGTAGTGAGGTATATTTCGGGCATCCTGTCGTCGTACAGGTAGCACTGGGAGGCGTTTTCGTCCTCCACCGGCGTGAAATCGTAGTTCTGCCTGTACTGCCGGCCGATAATAACGCCGGTGAGCGGGAATTTCTGGCCGGAAACCTCCACCAGGGTATATTCCTGCCCGTCGTTGTCCTGCAGTTTTTCCGCATCGGCCATGATGGTGGCCCGGAGCATGCCCATGCCGTAATGCAGGGGGTTCTCCAGCACCACCGCACGGGTTCGGGAGGTGACTACGTTCCCCGCCGTATAATTGCCCAGGATGGTTGCCCAGCTGTAATTCGAGCCATACAGTTCATACTCTATCTCCTCTTCCGAGGTCCGGATTTCCGTATCGGCATAATAATACAGCGATGGCGGATAGCAGTAGGCCGATATGGGCGCGATGCCGTCCAGGCCGTTCTCCAGCGGCACCTTGTAGCCCAGCGGCGTCCAGCGTACCACGGCGGCTCCGGAGGGCAGCCCCAGCCGTTCGGGGTAGGTGGCTACGTCCATATCGGCAAAACTTACCGTGTAGGTAGAGAACGAGTTCCCGGTAATCCGGATCTTCCCCTGCTCCGCCAGCGTGGTGAAGCGGGCCAGGATACGCCCCCGCACATAATTGTACAGGTCTCCGTAGGTGAGGGGATCCCCGTTTTCCTTTGTGGCCGGATAGAAGGTCCCGTCCTTTTCCACCTCGTACTGGTAAGAATTGATGATGTTATACGCGCTCACGGTGCGGTACAGGTTGGTGAGCATGGAAGCTACGTTGGTGCCGGAACCGGGCATCAGGGCGCCTCCGGCGGTGATGTTCTCGAAACAGGTCCGGAGATTATCGTCGCCGATGGTCTCGTCCCAGGGCACGGGTACTGAGTAGGTATTACCACTATTATAATAAGCGGTCACGGAGAAAGGAGCCTCGCCTTCGGAGCCCACCACCACGGCCGTGAGGACATCGGCAATGACAGTAGCATCGGAAGGAGTGGCGCCGGAGGAAAGCATCATGTCCGGGGAGAACTTGATGGCGGCGGGCTGAGGGGTTTCAGCGTTGAAACCTTCCTCCAGGAGCGAACCGTTCAGGTGCTTGAAGCTCACCTCCGGGTCCGTTTCCTCGTTTCCGCCCTTTTGGGCCTTTCCGTACACCAGGAAGGAGGCCGTCTCCCGCGGAATGGTAAAGACGCTTCCGCTTTCCTGGCCGAAGTAGTAGGCGTTGCTGTTTTCGGCCAGGGCGCCGTAGTTGATGGACAGCCTGGGGATGGAGTTTTTAAGGGCGGTGGTTTTATCGGCGGCCGGGAATGGCAGCAGGCGGATTTCGCCCAGGCCGCTGAAGACGGGCGTCGCCTGCAGCTCCTTGATTACCGATACGTCGGCCTTGGTGTCCACACTGTTTCCGCCGATGCTGAGGGCCATTTGCACGGGCACCTGCTTCAGGGCGACATCCGTCGCGCCCCCCTGCTTCTCGCAGGCGGGAACGGCGGCCAGTGCCGTCAGCAGCAGAATCCGTGCAAAATGCCTTCTCATAAATTAAAACTCAACTTCGTGGTTTCCGCCCTCCTGCCAGTCCAGGGTAACGCTTACTCCCACCAGCGGGTCTTCCGTGGTTACGCCGCCGCTTTTGTGCACCCGGGCCCGCACAATCTTCAGCTGTCCGGCCCTCAGCGGGGTCCAGAGGCCCATCGAGGAGCGGGTGATGGTGCCATCGGCCAGGGTTACATACACAATCCATCCCCACAGGATTTCACCGGCGCTTTCGGAAGTGAAGGGTTCCTCGGTTTCAATATACACCTTTGCATCCGGCAAATCCCGGGAAGGGAAGTGGACGGCTGCGTAACATTCCTCGTTACTGTTTTCCAGCGTTATCTTCCGGGTGCGGATGCGGGGGTCCTTGCCATCCAAAAGGGAGGCGCCGGCAAAGGTGTAGGTGCTGTCGGCAATGTAAAAACTGTCGGCAAACCCTGTTACCTCCACCCGGATGTCCTGGAAACCTGCTTCCTCGTCCGGCTCCAGCACCAGTGCGGTGGCGGCATTGGCCATATACAGATGCACATCGATGGTCTGCTCACCGTTCGAGAGGATGTCCATCCTCCGGCGGGCGGTGAAAAGACCGCTTTCGTGGGAGTCTGCCACTCCGTCCACGGTATGCTGTACCAACCGGCCCGTGCGGCAGAAATCCGCACCTTCCAGGCTCACCTGGCTGGTCTGGGCTATGTTGGCCACACTGGTGTGCCAATAATCCCTTACGGGAATGTACAAGGTGTAACTGGACTGGGTGGCATCCATGGTTTCGCTCATGTGTTCCAGGAGGGGCATATCTCCCTGCGTGTCGTAGAAACTAAGGTCCACGTCGCGGGCATAGTCGGTGAAAACAGCTTCCAGATGGGTCTCCAGGGCGGTGGAAAGCTCCAGGTCCGCATCCAGGGAAAGCACCGTTTCCAGCTCCGTGCGCATGTTGGTGATAAGACGGAGCTGATAGTCTACGGTGAGGGGTTCCCCACAGTCGGACAAATCCTCGTCTATGAGGCTGCAGCCGGTAAAGGCTGCAGCCCCCGTAGCGAGTAAGAGGCCGAGAATCTGGATGGTGTGTTTCACCGGAAATCCCTAGAGCTCAATATCGTAGGTGTAACCGCTCTGCCAGCTCAGATCCACGGAGAGACCCAGGGACATCTGCGTGGAACGAAGGTCCGGAACGGACAGGTAGGCATTCTTCAGGGAGTTTACGCCAATCTTGAAAACGGCGGTGGTCATGAAGTTCTGGATGAACACGCGCGGAATCTGCTTGGACTGACCAGCCACCTTGCCGCTGGGAACGTCTTCACCGTCCACGCCGTAGATAGGCGGAACCTGATAGTGGGTGGGCCAGGTGATGGCGTTCTGGTTGGCGGCGCTATTCTCGAGCAAGCCATAAAGATAGAATGTGGCGCCACTGCGGATCAGGTTGTCCTTTCCCCAAAAGGCATCTCCGTTGTTCACGAATTCCAGGGCTACATACACCCCGCTCTGCCCGTTGTCGGCCAGGTCGGAATTGTAGTTGTCGTACACCAGGGTGTAATTCTCTCCGTTGGCAGGTGTAGGAATGCCGGTGTTGGCAATATCATCGTCGTAGATAACACCGTCAAAATTGGGGTATTTATCATTGGCGGCATCTTCCGCGCCGGAGTATTTTCTCAGGAACTGCCAGTTCATGCGGGGATTCACGCCGCCCACCAGCACGCCTTTCAACTCCAGATGAGCATCGGACAGGGCAATCTGCCTGTCGCCTTCCGTGGCGCTTACCAGGGTGCCGCGGTTGTCCAGCAGATAGTCGGCAGAGACGGCGGCATCCGACCAGGCGACGGAAGTCTTGAGCATGGCAACGCCGTAGTTGATGTTGTCCCTTACGGCTACTCCGCGGGTAGAGGAAGAAACGCTTCCCAGCGACCAGCCCCCCGCAGACCATTTGCCGCTTGAACTCTCATCGTCCCAGGGACCTACGCCGTTGGGGTAATCTCCAATCAGCAGGTCGGCTTTGTTGGTGACACGCAAAGGACTGTTGTCATAGTAGAACAGCTCCGGCGCATACAAGTATTTCCGGGGTTCAAAGGAAGCGTTGGGCGTAACCAGCGCGGCATTGGGATGTTTGTAAGAGAATACGCCGTTAGCATCGATGGCCAGCTGGGCGGCACCTTCAGGGATGTTGAAATCGTCATAAGGATAACCATTCAAATCCATGGCGCCAACAAATCCGGTAGAGGTGTTGTTCCAGTCGCTTTCAGACATGATACCACCATCCACGACGACAGTCTTGATGGCGTCATAGCTCTGATATTCCCAACTGGAGTCGAAATAGCGGCCCATCCGGGTGGAAATCTGCACGGCGAGCCTCTTGGCATTGGCTTCCTTTGCACTCGTGGGCGTGGCGCTGATAACACCGTTAATCACAGAAGCCATCTCCTGCATCATCCATTTCACGGAAGCGGAAGAACCCGAACGGAATTCCCCGGCCTTGATGTTGGTGAAAGTGGAATAGGCTTTGCCCAGAATTTCCTCCAGACCTACCTGGGTCACCTTGGTTCCGGTGCGCATGTCATTGTTGATTTCATACTGGATACCCAGATCTCTCCAGGAGATGGCGGGAAGGTCGGCAGCCGGGAAACCGTAGGTATCCGTTTGGGCCGCTGCCAGGGAACTCTGCATGATGCGGTTGATGACGAAAATCATCAGGCGGGCCGTGGCGTCATAGGCGGCAACCTGATCTTCCGGCATACGGCGGACGGCCTTGAATACGGTTTCTTCGGGCTTGTCCTTAATTACGGCTTCGGTTGCGCCCCTTTCCTTGCCCTGACCGGCAGTGACCGCCTTTCCGTAGAACAGGACGGCGTCGGTGCCCACGGGAATGGAAAGCTGCAATATCCTGTTGGAAGACGAGGTGGCGTTATCGGCAGGCGTGATGGAGCCATTGGAGTACAGGTTACCCATGTCGAAGCGCTTGTCGGCCGCCGTAGTGGTGGAACTCACTACTGCATTGCCGGAGGTGGCTGTTGCATAGTCGAATCCGGTTTTGTAGGTGAGGATCACGGCATCCGTCATTCCACGGAAATTGGTGTTCTTCTGCACTACATCGGCCGTCATCTTGGTCTCCGGTTGCTGGGCTTCGCCGGAGGTGGAAACACTCAGGACAAACTGGGTGGTAACTTCCCGGGTTTCGGGATTGTAGTTGGGGTTGTCAATCACCTCTTCCTGTCTGCAGGAAAGTGCGGCCAGCGTGAGCAGCCCCATCAGCAAAAATTGATACTTTTTCATAATGAATCTATTGGTTTTATTTGTTGTTATTTTCTTCCATTCTTATTTGTTCCAGCACTTTTTGTTTGGCTTGGCGCCGTATGAGATCATAGGCGATGTTTACGCCCAGCTGGGGAATCAATTCTACACCGCTTGCAGTCCCCAGTTCTTTTCCGCAGTGCGGACATTCATATTGACGGGCATCGTAATAACCGGCACCCACACCCAATTCCACCTCCAGGCGTAAATGACGGGAAAGCTGCCAGGAGTAGCCACCGGTGAGGCCTCCTCCGAACCAGTTTCCCTGCAGGCGGCTGTCCCTTAATTCGGTCATTACCCCAAGCGGCAGCTGCAGTTTTCCGGCATTGAAATGGATGTAACTGGCTTTAACGCTCAAAAACCAGCCTTCGAAGACCGAAAGGGGATACCAGCGGAATTCCGGTTCCAGCGAGAAGTAGCGCCATTTCACGGGATTCTCCTTATCCCAGTCCCAGGCCAGCCAGCGCGGCCAGGGTTTAAGCGAGCCGTTTATTCCCACGGAAATACGCTCTCCCAGCTGAACTTCCAGGCCCAGATTGGGTGCTGCCGTAGCATCGTACAGCAAATTGGTGTTTAGAGACACACCCTGTGCGGCCACCTTTTGGGGCAGCCCGCATAACAAGAGTGCGCTAAAAAGTAAAAACGTAATATTTCTAAAACATTTCTGCACTTTTCGGCATACTTTCTTCTCAAAGGCAAAGATATGTTTTTTTGTTTATTTAAACAAATATATGCGTTTTTGTGTTATTGGGAGGCCGTTTTTTTTGATTATTCCGGCAAAAACAGTAACTTTACGAAAAACCCAAACCCCATGAAACAATACATCCAAGAGAATAAGGAACGCTTCTTCCAGGAACTGTTTTCCCTGCTGCGAATCCCGTCCGTGAGTGCAAAACCGGAGCATAAGGCCGATATGTACCGCTGTGCCAGGCGCTTGACAGAGTTGCTGCTGGAGGCCGGTGCCCAGGAAGCGGCCGTGTATGAGACGGAGGGCCATCCGGTGGTGTTCGGCCAGTACGACCAGGGTGCCGAAAAGACCGTGCTGGTGTATGGCCATTACGACGTGCAGCCGCCGGAACCGCTGGAAAAGTGGCGGACGGATCCTTTTGAGCCAGTCATTGCCCCGGACCCTGCCAGCGGCGGGGAAGCCATCTACGCCCGCGGTGCCAACGACGACAAAGGCCAGCTCTTCATGCACCTGAAGGCCTTCGAATTCCTGCTCCGGAAGGGCCTGCTCAAGCATAATGTGAAGTTCCTCTTCGAAGGGGAAGAAGAAATCGGCAGCGGCTCCCTGCCAGCCTGGGTCCGGGAGCACAAGGACTTGTTGAAGGCCGATGTAATCCTGGTCTCGGATACCACCATGATCAGCGACAAGGTGCCTTCCATTAACTGCGGTATGCGCGGCCTGGCCTACCTGGAAGTGACCGTGACGGGTCCCAACAAGGACCTCCATTCCGGTCATTACGGCGGTGCGGTGGCCAATCCCATCAACGTGCTCTGCAGCCTTATAGCCTCCCTGCAGGATGCCGACGGCCGCGTCACCATCCCTGGCTTCTACGATTCCGTGGTGGAGTTATCGGCCGAGGACAGAGCTCTGCTGAACCGGGCGCCCTTCGATTTGGAGGAGTACAAGGAATTCCTGGATATCAACGAGGTAAAAGGGGAGAAGGGCTATACCACCATCGAGCGGACGGCCATCCGGCCCAGCCTGGACGTGTGCGGCATCTGGGGCGGCTATACCGGAGCCGGCGCCAAAACGGTGCTGCCTTCCACGGCCCACGCCAAAGTGTCCATGCGCCTGGTGCCCAACCAGCAGGCATCGGCCATTACAGAACTGTTTACCAAGCATTTCCTCTCCATCGCCCCGCCTTATGTGAAGGTAACGGTGACTCCCTGTGAAGGCGGTAACGGCTTCCTGATTCCGCTTAGTTCATCGGCCTACAAGGCAGCGTCCCGGGCCATGGCGGAAGTGTATGGCATGGAACCCGTGCCTGCCCGCGGCGGCGGTTCCATCGCCATCCTGGCCGATATGCAGCAGGTGCTGGGCATAGATCCGCTCCTGATGGGCTTCGGCCTGGAGCGGGACACCATCCATTCCCCCAACGAAAGCTACCTCCTCCGTCAGCTCTTCGCCGGCATGGAGTCCATAGCGCTCTTTTATCAGTACTGGTAGCTTTTGCACTCATTTTCAGCCTTTTACGTTTTTGTCCCTGTGAGCGGAATCACAGGGATAAATATGTAAGTGGCTGATAATCAACAAAGCGGTTTTAGGATGTCGTGCCGATAGCGGAGGGTGAGGTACAGCGCCCGGATGGCCAGGTGCACGAAGTAGGCGCGCATCAGGCAGTGGATGGCCATCTCCGGCGTGAGTCCTTCCATACCCGGGTTGAAGGCATTGCCCAGCCAGCTGTCCACCCACCACCAGACGAAGAATCCCACTGCCGAAAGGAGGGTGCTGTTCCGGAGGTCCCGGGAAGCCGTCGCGCCGATGAAGATGCCGTCCCAGATAAAGGCCGGACAGCCGATAAGCGGCATCAGCAGCAGCCAGGGCAGGAATTCCCGGCCGGCTTCCACCACCGTGGCATCGTCGGTCATCAGCTGCAGGATGGGTACGCCTCCCACTCCGTAGGCCAGCATGAACAGGGCCGATACGCCCAGCCCCCAGAGAAAGGTTCCGCGGACGGTGGCCTTCACGCCCTCCCGGGAGCCTTCGCCTATGAATCGGCCCGTAAGCGCCTCGCCGGCATAGGCAAAGCCGTCCGAGAAATAACTGAAGAACATGAGCAGCTTCATCAGGATGGCGCTCACCGCCAGCATCAGGTCTCCGTATCGGGCGCTGATTACAGTGAAGCCGATATACACCGCTATCATTCCCAGACTCCGGAGGAAGAGATTCCGGTTTAGCTGGAAAAAACTGCCTGGGCTAGGGTTCTCTGTTTCAGTCGCTTCCGTTTCCGTCCCTGTGTCCGGATTCACAGGGACAGAAGGGTAAAGCATTGACTGCAAGGCAATTGAGTATCCATAGCGCCGACGGGCAGCGAGGAGGCAGTATGCGAAGCCGCTCCACTGGGCCAGCACGGTGCCCAGGGCAATGCCGGGAAAGCCCAGGGCAGGGATGAGCGTGGGGACGCCGGGCAGGAGACCGCCCGTTCCGCCAACGCCCAGAGCCAGCAGGATGGAAGCGGCGATGTTGATGCCGTTCACCAGCAGGTCGGCCGTCATCGGCCTCACCGTGTCCTGCAGGCCGATGAACCAGCCCTTGAAGGCGAAAAGCGAAAGCGTGGCCGGCGCCGCCCAGATGCGGATGTAGAAATAGCGGGAGGCCAGCTGCCGCACTTCCGGCGAGCAGTCCACCAGCAGGAAGGCCGCCTGTACAATCACCCACTGCAGCACCAGCATGGCCACGCCGGAGATAAGGGCAATCCGCAGCGCCCGCCGAAGGATATTACCAATAGCTTCTATCTCCGCGCGGTAGGGTAACAAGGCGCCATCAGGCGCCCGGCCGTACCCGGGTTTTTGCGACAGCAAAAACGTAGAGGGAGAAAAGGCCGCGGGGGATAGTAGGGGGCAGAGCCCCCTCAAATGGCCAAACTCTTGCGCAGTAAGGCCACCCGTCCCTACCCGCAGGAATCCGAAGTTCCAGTACAGCAGGTCAAAAATCATGGTGCCGATGGTGATGCCGCCGATGAAAGCAGCCGAAGAGCCCCCGGGAAGATGTCCGGCGATGGCCATGTCCACCATCCCCACCAGCGGCACGGTAATGTTGGCCAGGATGCTGGGCAGGGCAAGGCGCAGGATTTCCTTGTTGAGTTTCATCGGAACTTCTTGTCTTCCTCCAGCATGCCCAGATAAGAATTGTAGCGCTCCGGAGCGATGAATCCCTCGTCCACGGCGGCCTTTACGGCACAGCCGGGTTCGTGGGTATGGGTGCAGGGGGTGAAGCGGCAACCGGCCGATGCACGCAGCATTTCCGGGAAATACTTGCCGATTTCCTCCTTCTCCAGGTCCACCAGGCCAAAGCCCCGGAGCCCCGGAGAATCAATCACATAGCCGCCGGAGGACAGCGGGTACATCTCGTACAGGGAAGTGGTGTGCTTCCCTTGCAGGTGCGCGGCGGAAATCAGGCCGATCTTGGGGTCCAGCGAAGGGTCCAGCGCCTTGATAAGGGAACTCTTTCCCACACCGGATTCTCCGGAAAAGAGGTTTACGCCGCCTTGGCAGGCTTTCCGGATATCGGCAATGCCCTCCCCGGTCTCTACGGAGGATTCAATTACGCGGTATCCGGCGCTTTCGTAAATGCTGCGGAAATGGTCTATCTCCTCCTGTGCGGGCTCCCGGTAAAGGTCCGTCTTGCTTAAAACGATGGTGGCGGGAATGCCGTACACGCCGCAGGTAACCAGAATCCGGTCCAAAAAGGGCAGTTTGACTTCCGGGAAATAGAGCGAAACTATGAGCCAGGCCATATCCACGTTGGCGGCTATGATATGCGCCTGCCGGGAGAGGTTGGTGCTCCGGCGAATCACGTAATTGCGCCGGGGCAGAATCTCCGTAATCACGGCCTTGTCACTCTCGCCAGTTGACTCCCACTGGTACCGTACCCGGTCTCCCACGGCCACGGGATTGGTAATCTCGCTGGCCTTGAGCCGGACCTTCCCCCGCAGCACGGCCGGAAAGACATCCCACGCAGGCAGCGCAGACAGCAGATAATGGCTGCCCGCATTCTTTACCACAGTGGCTTCCAAGACGCTCATAGGATGCTTTTTGCGACGCAAAGTTAAGAAAAAATAAGTAACTTTGCGGGTACTATGGCAGACAACGACTGGAAAGCACGTCTGGGAGTGGTCTATTCCACCAATCCGGACTTTCAATATACCACCGCCCAGGCGGAGGAAACCGCCACTCTGGAACCGGGGAAGCAGCGGCTCATCGTAGGTATAGACCGGCGCAACCGCGGCGGCAAGCAAGTGACGCTCATTACCGGCTTCGTGGGGGCCGATGAGGACCTGAAGGCCCTGGCCAAAACCCTCAAGACAAAATTGGGGGTTGGCGGAAGCGCCAAGGAGGGGGAGATTACCATCCAGGGAGATTTCCGGGACAAGGTGACGGACCTGCTCAAACAACTGGGTTATAATGCAAAACGCGGCAACTGAATGTGGTATTCCCCCTTCAAGACCGGTGAACTCCTGCTGGAGCAGAGCCCTACCCCCACCGTGGAAACGGCCGGGGGGACGCCCATGCTCCTCAGCATCCTGGTTACGGTCTTTGTAGTGCTGGCCCTGCTGGAACTCAGGAACATCCTGCACGTCCTGCCCTTTCTCTGGGACAGTGTTTTCCGTGCGCGGGGCAGCGTGGCGCTGGAAAACAATGTTCGGGTGGCCCGGGAACGGAACCAGTTGGTTATGATCCTTATCATCCCTGCCATCCTTTTCATGTACCGCTACCGTTTGTACGATGCCCGTTTCCTGCATTCACTGGAAGGAAACTGGCGGCTGGTCGCCGTGGCCGGGGTGTTCCTGGCCTATCTGCTGCTCCGGTTCCTGCTGTTCCTTGCCCTGAAGCCCCGGCGCCGGACAGACAATTTCCGGATGGCTCACCGGGCCGGATTTACTTTTTTCATCCTGCTCATGCTTCCGGCGCTGGCGGGGGTCACCATTCTGTATTTTTTCCGGGCCAATGATTTTATTATCAGGACCTTCCTATATGCCTTGACGGCCTTTATCTATTGGTTGTTTTTGGTACGGAAAGCACAAATTTTAACTTTATCTTGCAATCCTTTGCTAACTTTTTTGTACCTTTGCGGGCTTGAAATTCTGCCCACCGGCGCACTGGTCGTCTCGGCAGTATTATTGTAGAGAAGAGAATTAGCAAAAAATGAGTATCAAGAACATCCTGATTTCACAGAAGGCTCCCCATGTCCTTACTCAGTATCAGAACGTTACAGAAAAGTTTGGCGTCAACTTTGAATTTTGTCCCTTTTTTGTGGTAGAACCGCTCACTTCCCGGGAATTCCGGGCGCAGCGTATCAATCTGCTGGACTATACCGCCATCGTGTTCTCCTCCCGTCACGCCATCGACGCTTTCTTTCAGCTGGCCGAGGAACTCCGCACCAAGATTCCCGAAACCATGAAGTACTTCTGCTCCACGGAAGCCGTGGCCATGTATCTGCAGAAGCACATCGTTTACCGCAAGCGGAAGATTTTCTACGGAACCGGCACTCCGGAAAGCCTGGTAGCCCTTATCGGCCCCAAGCATAAGGGAGAGAAATTCCTCATCACCATGTCGGATTCCTCATCGGCCGATGCCCTCAAATCCCTGTTCCAGGCCCATAAGCTGGATTTCACCACGGGCGTTTTCGTAAAGTCTGTGAGTCAGGACCTCAGCGGCAAGAAGCTGCAGGACTACGATATGATAGTCTTCTACAACCCGGCCGATGTGAAGTCGCTGCAGGAGAATTTCCCGGACTTCCAGCAGGGAGACATCAAGATGGTTTCCTATGGAAAATCCATCGTCAAGGCTATGGAGGACGCGGGCCTTCGCATCGATGTGAAAGCACCCTCTCCCGAAGCTCCGTCGGTGGCCAGCGCCATCGAGCATTATCTGGAAACCCTTCAGGCATGACGGATGAATCCCTCTCCAAGTCCGAGCGGCTCTGTGGCAAGAAAGCTGTGGAGGCTCTTTTCGGGCAGGGAAAGGGAGGTGTGAAGGGCTGCCTTCGCTATCGTTATCTTTCAAGGGCCGACGAGGAGCCTTCCCGTATTCTGGTGTCCGTCCCCAAACGCAGTTTCAAACGTGCGGTGAAGCGGAATCTCCTGAAGCGCCGTATTCGCGAGGCCTATCGGCGGCAAAAGTCCCTGCTCCCTCCCGGAGTGGATATCCTGTTCCTTTACAGCGCCCCGGAGGTGCTTCCGTACGAGACTATATATGCCGATATGACGGCAGTGCTTGTTTTCGTTCAATCTGCTGTCTGTCAGGCACTTGAGAAAAACCCCTGCTGCTAAGGTACAGCAGGGCATTTGTTTAAATTGCTGATTGTGAGCTGGTTAAAGAAAATGCTGATTGCGCCCTTCGTACTCCTGATTAAGTTCTATCAGGTGTGCATAAGCCCTTTCACCCCGCCCAGTTGCCGATTTACCCCTACCTGCTCGCAATATGCCCTGGAGGCTTTCCGCAAGCACGGTCCTTTCAAGGGTCTGTACCTTGCCGTCCGCAGAATCCTCCGCTGCCACCCCTGGGGCGGAAGCGGTTATGATCCTGTACCGTAATGAGTAAAAAAGAAAACATACGGAAAATGTTCGACGGAATTGCTCCGTCCTACGACCGGCTCAACCACATCCTGAGTTTCGGGGTGGACCAGTGGTGGCGGAAGCGTGCCCTGAAGGAAGTGGTGGACGGCAGTGTCCAGCAGATTCTGGACGTGGCCTGTGGAACGGGAGACAGCACCATCGCGCTGGCCAAGGGAGCCAATCCCGGCAGCCGTATCACCGGTGTGGATATTTCGGAGGGAATGATGGCCCTGATTATGCGGAAAGCTGCCAGGGAAGGCGTTCACGACAGGATTCGCCTGCAAGTGGCCGATGGGGAAGCCCTCCCTTTCGCCGAGGGAAGTTTCCACCGGGTAACCTGCGCTTTCGGCATCCGGAATTTCGAGCATAAGATGCAGGGACTGAAAGAGTTCCTGCGGGTACTGAAGCCGGGCGGAAAAACCGTGATCCTGGAACTGTCCGTTCCCGGTAACCGGACTTTACGCCGCTTGTATGACCTCTATTTTCTCCATATCATGCCCTGGGTGGGGGGACTGGTTTCCGGTAACAGGGAGGCTTACAGATACCTTCCCGCTTCTGTCCATGCCTTCCCCGCTCCGGACGATTTCTGCGTCCTCATGCGGGCGGCCGGTTTCCGGAATGTCCGTTACAAGACCCTTAGCCTGGGCCTGTGCCGGATGTTTATAGGAGAAAAATAATTATCTTTGCAGATTGAAAAACCGAAAACTTGATTATGTCCCAGTATTTCTTTGATATGGTTCCCGCGGAAGAGATGGCCCGTATGCCTTATCTTCCCACTTTGGGAGAATTTGTGGACTGGATGGGCAAGACTTATGCCGATTTACCTGCCCTCTCCAACTTGACCAGCACCATCACTTATAAGGAGTTGTGCGATCGTATCGCCCGCCGTCGCGCCTTTATCGAGAGCCTGGACCTTCCCAAGGGAGCCCATATTGCCGTATTCGACCGTAACAGCCAGGACGCCATCGAACTTTTCTTTGCCATTACATCGGCCGGTTATGTGGCCATGATGTTGCCTTCGGCCCTTCCGGAGATGGCCCTCGTGGGCTCCTGCATGAAGTTTGACATCGCCGCCATCTTCGTCCGTGAGGAATTCATGCCCCTTACGGCCAAGTTGCAGGGGGTGAAGGTGGTCCCGGCCGCTTCCATAGCCGGCACCGAGGCTCCTTCGGCCCTTATTGACCCGGATTCGCCGGCCGCTATCTTCTTCACTGGCGGTACCACAGGCAGCCCCAAGGGCGCCGTCCTGAGCCACCGCGCTTTCATGCGGGGCGGCTTCAACGCCATTTTCAAGCCGGGCAAGGTTATCGGCGTTCACCGCTATATCGCCCTGCTTCCGCTCAGCCATGTGTTCGGCATCATTGCCGGCACCATGGGTTGCTTCTATACCGGCGGTCTCCTTTTCACCTGCGAGGACATGAAGGCTACCATCGGCAAATTGCCCATGATCAAGCCCACCCTGCTGGTGATAGTCCCGGGCATCTGCGACATCCTGGCCGGCCTGGTGAAGATGTACGGTCCCCATTTCCTGGGCGGTAACCTCCGGATGATTATTTCCGGTGCCGCCAATGTGCCCCCGCGCCTGGTGGACATTTTCACCAAACTGGGCGTGGAATTCTGCTTCGGCTATGGCCTCACGGAAACTGCCAACCTCACATCGGCCAATGCCGATGCTGTGACGCATCCTACTTCCATCGGCAAAATCTATCCCGGTCAGGAGGCCAAAATCGTGGATGGAGAACTGTGGATTAAGGGAGACAACCTTTTCTCCGGCTATTACAAGGACCCGGTCCGCACCGCAGAAGCCCTCACGGAGGATGGCTGGCTTCGCACCGGCGACCTATGCCATTTCGACGAGGAAGGCTTCCTTTACATCACCGGCCGCATCAAGAACCTTATCATCCTTTCCAACGGTGAAAACGTGAGTCCGGAATCGCTGGAAGAGCCCTTCTATGCCGACCCTTGCGTCCGTGACGCCATGGTGAAGGAAGACGAACTGGACGGCCACCGGGTGATTGCCGTGGAAATCCTTCCGTTTATGCCGGCCTTCGACGGCAAGCCCTGGGAAGAGGTGGAGGCCTATATGCACGAATTGGTGAAGAAGATCAATGCTACGCTTCCTTCCACCCATCAGATCATCAAAGTTACCGTGCGCACGGAAGATTTCAAGCGCACCGGCAGCATGAAAGTGGCCCGGGTATGACAAAGGAAGAGGTTTTTGCAGGATTGAAGGAAATCCTGGCCGTCATCCGGCCCAATACGGATTTAAGCAAGGCGGATTACGATACGGAACTCGTCCGTGAACTGGGTATCGATTCGCTCACCATGCTGCTCCTCTCCCTGGCCGTGGAGGAAAAATTCAAGATGAAATTCCCCGACGGACAGGCTGTGCCCGCCACGGTGGGGGAGGTGTGTGAATCGGTTCTGAAGGAACTGGCCTAAAGCGCTTTTACATAACTGCGGCGGCGTTGGTACGGCTGCGGGTTGTAGTCCCCGAACAGGGTCTGCACCTTGTGGTTGTCCTCCAGCTGCGGATTCAGATACATCCGCTTGATTCCCAGGCGGATGAAATTTTCGTGCAGGTGCTTGAACATCAGCAGGGCCGCGCCCTTGGCCTGGTATTCCGGCAGCACCCCAATCAGTAGACCTTCCGCCTCATGGTTCTTTCTGGGGTTCAGTTGCGGGAGGATGTGGATCCAGCCGAAGGGGAGGATGCGTCCTTTTGCCTTCCGTACGCCGGCGCTGATGTGCGGCATGGTGACGGTAAAAGCCACCAGTTTGTCTTCCTGGTTCACCACGAAGGCCACCATATCCTTGTTCAGGACAGGAACATATTGCTTTACATAACCGTCAATCTGTTCTTCGGTGAGTTTGGAATACTCGTAAAGTCCGGCGAAGGCGTCGTTCAGGACATGGAACATCTCCCGGCCGCGCCTGGCCATTTTCCGGAGTGAATCGGCCGTGTAGATGTGCACGCCATAGCGCGCTTCCACCAGGTGGGCATACTGCATCATCGGCGGCAGGGTATCCGGGAATTCAATGAAGCGCTGGGTCCAGTCGGCATCCTTGGAGAAGCCCATCCGCTCCAGATATTCGCCGTAGTAGGGGTAGTTGTAGATGACGGTGAAGGGGCTCTCGTTCTCGAATCCTTCCACCAGCAGGCCTTCCCGGTCCATGTCCGTAAAGCCCAGCGGTCCCTTTATCTTTTCGGCCCCTCTCTCCTTTCCCCAGGCCGCCACCTGGTCCACCAGGGCTTTGGCCACCCCGAAATCTTCTATGAAGTCTATCCAGCCGAAGCGGACCACCTTCTCCCCCCATTTCTTATCGGCATTGTGATTGATGATGGCGGCTATCCGGCCGACGATTTCCCCTCCGCGCAGGGCCAGATACAGTTCCCGCTCGCAGAAAGCCAGTGAAGGGTTGTCTTCTCCCAGCGACTTGTATTCGTCGTCTTCCAGGGCGGGGACCCATTTGTCACAGCCTTTGTAAAGTTCCAGGGGGAAGCCAATGAATTGCCTGAGCATCCGCCGCCCCCGCACGGGGACGATTTCCAGAGAGGTTGAAGGTTTCATTAGTACACGGGTTTGGACTGCAAATATAACCAGAATAATTCTTATCTTTGCAAATTGCTGCTAAAAAGACAACAATGGATAAAAAGACATTCGAGAAATGGAACTGGATAGTGGCCCTGGCGGTACTGCTGGTGTCGGGGGTTACCTATCTGTGCACGATAGAGCCCACCGCGTCGTTCTGGGACTGCGGGGAATTCATAGCTTCATCCTATAAAATGGAGGTGGGACACCCGCCGGGAAATCCTGTGTTTCAGCTCATTGCGCGTTTCTTCACCATCGGGGTGAGCCCGGAGCACGCCGCCGTGGCGGTGAATGCCATGAACGCCATCCTGAGCGCCCTCACCATCTTTTTCCTGTACCTCACCATAGTCTTCTTCGCCAAGAGGCTTGTGGCCCCTTCCCGGGCTGGCGACTTCCGGCTTTCCACATCGCAGGCCATCGCCATCTTCGGCTCGGGTGCCGTGGGCGCCTTGGCCTACTGCTTCTCCGATACCTTCTGGTTCAGCGCCGTGGAAGGCGAGGTTTATGCGATGAGTTCCCTCTTCACGGCCCTGGTATTCTGGGCCATGTGCCGCTGGTACGAGACGGCCGACCGGCCCCACGCCAACCGCTGGATAGTGCTCATTGCTTTCCTGATGGGCCTGAGTATCGGCGTCCACCTGCTGAACCTCCTTACCATTCCGGCTTTCGTCTTCATGTACTATTACCGGAAGAACGAGGATAAGAAACTGCCTTTCAAGAAGTTGGTGGGCATTTTCTTCATCGGCGTAGTCATCGAGTTCCTGCTGGTCTATCTCTTTATTCCGTACCTGCCCAAGCTGGCTGCGTTCTTCGACCGCATCTTCGTGAACGGTTTCGGCCTGCCTTATAACAGCGGTGCCCTCTTCTTCATGGTGGCCCTGCTGGTGCTGTGCTTCTGGGGCCTTTTCCGCACGCTCAAGACCGAAAAGGTGTTCCTGAACACGGTGCTCCTGTGCGTCACCACTCTGGTTATCGGCTTTTCGCTCTTTTCCATCGTGATTATCCGCTCCAGCGTAAAGACGCCCACCAACGAGTATCAGCCGGACAACCCCTATACCCTGGTGCGTTACCTGAGCCGTGAGCAGTACGGCAGCACGCCGCTGGTGTACGGACAGTACTTCGATGCACCGTACGACCTGAAGGTGGAGAAATACTGGGCTCCCCTGAACGGGAAATACGTCCATGCCGATGCCCCGGCCGATGCGGAATACCGCCAGGAAGGCAAGATGCTGTTCCCGCGCATGTGGTCCGGTTCCGACTCCCGTTACATCGACTTTTATCAGATGTACACCAAGGGGAAAGGCACCCGGGTGAAGGATGCCGACCACCGCAAACCCACTTTCGGCGCCAATCTGGCCTATTTCTTCGACTACCAGCTCAACTGGATGTACTGGCGCTATTTCATGTGGAATTTCGTGGGCAGGCAGAACGAGATACACAGCCCGTCTCCCGGGGAAGTCTTCTACGGCAACTGGGAAAGCGGCGTGAAGTTCATCGATGAGTTCCGGCTGGGAGACCAGTCCGACGCCCCTGCCCCCCTGCGGGAGAACAAGGGCAAGAACCACTATTTCTTCCTGCCGCTGCTGCTGGGCCTGCTGGGCCTGGTGTTCCAGTTCGACAAGGACAAGCGCGGCAGCTGGCTGGTGTTCCTGATGTTCTTCATGACGGGCATCGCCATCGTACTGTATCTGAATCAGCCTCCTTACCAAGTCCGGGAACGGGACTATGCCTATGCCGGTTCGTTCTATATGTTCGCCATCTGGATCGGCCTGGGTGTGGCGGCCCTCAACGACTGGATTTCCCAGGCGGTGAAGGGGAAGGAAAAGGCGGTGGCTGTCGGCGTTTCCGTGCTGTGCCTGGGCGTTCCCGCCCTGATGGCCGAGGAGAACTGGGACGACCACGACCGCTCTCACCGTTATACTGCCACGGAGATGGCGGCCAACTACCTGAATTCCGTGGGGCCGAACGGTATGCTGGTCACCCACGGGGACAACGATACCTTCCCGCTCTGGTATGCCCAGGAGATTGAGGGTGTGCGCACCGATGTCCGCGTGGTGAATACCTCCCTGCTGGGAACGGACTGGTATATAGACCAGATGAAGTGGGCCTGCAACAAGAGCGCCCCGCTTCCGCTCACCGTTCCCCAGTCCCAGTACCTGTACGGCACCAACGAGTTCGTGTACATCACCTACGACGACGGTTCCCCGATGCTCCTTTCCGACGTGATGAATATCTTCAAAGACCCGAAGATGAAGGTGACCCTGAACGACGGCACCAAACTGGATTTCATCTGCGCCCGCAAACTGGTGATGCCGGTGAATAAAGAGAACTGCCTCAAATACGGTATCGTACCTGAGAAACTTGCCGATTTGATACCGGACCAGATTATGCTCACCATCCCGGAAGACAAGAGCTACCTCACCAAGCCGGAACTGTTTATGCTGGACCTCTTGTCCAACTATCAGTGGGACCGTCCGTTGAGCGTGCTCAACATGGGCGGAGACCTGAAGGTGGGCATCAAGGACTACCTGCTGTTCGACGGCTACTCCTACCGTTTCACCCCCATCCGGAACAAGATAGGAACGGCCGATCCCGGGCTGGTGGATGCCCTGGAACTCTACGACAGGATGAAGAATCTCTACAAGTGGGATGCCCTCAGCCGGGACGACTATTTTGTGGACTACCAGAATCTGTACACCTTCCTGGGCGTGCTCAGCCAGCGTCAGTTGTTCGTGACGGCTGCCAATGCCCTGATTGCGGAAGAGGAAGACGACAAGGCTTTGGAGATGCTGGACCTTTGCCAGGAACGCTTCCCGGAGAGGAATTTCCCGCTGGAGAGCATTCCGCTGGGCTTCTCGGGCAACGACTATATGGTGGCCCAGATGATAGAGGACTACTATTTCCTGGGGGCCACGGACAAGGCCCGCGACCTGGGCAAACGCATGTGCGACGCCTTGCAGGAAACCGCTTCCTTCTACCTGGACTGGGGAGACCTGGGTTCGGCCGAATTCGAGACCGCCGGCCGTGTGCTCCTTTACATTGCCGATGTAATGAAGCAGTACGGCGACAAGGAACTCTCCGACGCCATGCTGGACCGTTTCGACTCCCTGCTGAAGGGCGTTACGGGTTCCTACGACATGGAAGACCTGGAAGACAGTCTGGAAGTAGCACGGTAAAAAGCCAATATTCTGACAATCAGCGCATTAACGAATCGTCCCTGTGTTTGCCGACACAGGGACGATTCATTAAATGATTACTTTTCAGGTGTTTCCATTCGACGGGCTATCGTTTCACGCGCACATATATGCTAAGCGGAAGGGCTTTGCCGAAGGAGTCGTTCAGGGCCAGTTCGCCGGAAGACATGTCTTTGAACTGGCCTTTGAAGGCTTCGCGGACCACGGTTTCCCCCAGGGCGGCGCTGTAACCGTTGGAATAGAGGTTCAAGACCACGAAGGCGTCCCTCTCGTCCAGGATGGCCGATATATTCTGCAGCAGGCCGAAAAGCAGTTCGTCCAGTTTCCACTTTTCTCCGTCCGGGCCGTGGCCGTAGGCGGGCGGGTCCAGGATGATGCCGCTGTATTTATTGCCGCGTTTGGCTTCCCGGCGGGCAAACTTAAGCGCATCTTCCACCACCCAGCGGATGCCGTCCAGGCCGCTGCGCTCCATGTTTTCGCGGGCCCAGGTGACCACCTGCCGCACGGAATCCAGATGGGTGACATCGGCCCCGGCACACTTGGCGGCCAGGGAAGCAGCACCCGTATAGGCAAAGAGATTCAGCACTTTGGGAGCGGGCAGACCGTTGGCTTTATGGATACGGCTCAACCGGCCCGTTTCCTTATAGATGAATTCCCAGTTGGGCGCCTGTTCGGGGAAAACGCCTACGTGCTTGAAGGAGGTGAGGCCCAGGCGCAGGCTCAGATGCAAATCGCTGGCGGCGTGGGTTTCGGCATCCGGCTGCCCGTTGTAGACAATGCCCCACTGGTCTTCCATCTTCTTGTGCCGGTCCCAGGTGCCGCTGTCCTCCTTCCCGGCCTTCCCGAAGCCCGCGCCCGGCTGGAAGGTCACATGGCACAGGCGTTTCCAATCGGCCTCCGGCATGGAGGGCATCCACAGGGCCTTGGGTTCCGGCCTCCTTAGCACATACTTGCCGAAACGCTCCAACTTCTCTCCATTACCCGAGTCCAGGAGTTGATAGTCTTTCCAATATTCAGCGGGGAATTCAACAGCCATACCTTTTGAATTTTTTACAAAGATAGCTATCTTTGTGGACTGGACAATATTTTTAACTCTTTATACCCCATGCAACAATTTATTGACAAGTACGACTTCAAAGGCAAAAAAGCCATCGTACGCGTAGATTTCAACGTTCCCCTTAACGAGAATTTCGAGATTACGGACGACACCCGTATCCGCCGGGCCATGCCCACCCTCAAGAAGGTGCTCGCCGAGGGCGGCTCCCTCATCATCATGTCCCACCTTGGACGTCCCAAGAAAGTGGACCCCAAGTTCTCCCTCAAGCACATCGTGGGCCGCGTGAGCGAATGCCTGGGCGTGCCCGTCCAGTTCGCCGAGGACTGCCAGAAAGCCAAGGCCCAGGCCGATGCCCTGAAGCCCGGTGAGGCCCTCCTCCTGGAGAACCTCCGCTACTATGCCGAGGAAGAAGGCAAGCCCCGCGGTCTGGCCGAAGATGCCTCCGACGAGGAAAAGAAAGCCGCCAAGAAGGCTGTGAAGGAGTCCCAGAAGGAATTCGTGAAGACCCTCGCCTCCTATGCCGACTGCTACATCAACGATGCCTTCGGCACCGCCCACCGTGCTCACGGTTCCACCGCCCTCATCGCCGAATACTTCCCCAACGACAAGATGTTCGGCTATCTGATGGAAGGCGAGATCAAGGCCATCGACAACGTGCTCAAGAACGCCCAGCGCCCGCTCACCGCTATCATCGGCGGTTCCAAGGTCAGCTCCAAGCTCGCAGTGCTGAAGAATCTCATCGGCAAAGTGGACAACCTCATCATCGGCGGCGGTATGGGTTACACCTTCGTCAAGGCCCAGGGCGGTCACATCGGCCAGTCCCTGCACGAGGACGACCTCATTCCCGATGCACTGGAAATCATGAAGGAAGCCAAGGAACGCGGCGTGAACCTGTCCCTGAGCGTAGCCACCGTCTGCGGCCAGTCCTTCGACAACGATACGCCCCGCCAGATCTTCCCCATCGACCAGATCCCCGACGAGTGGGAAGGCATGGACGCATCCCCCGAATCCCTGGAGAACTGGAAGAAGATCATCCTCAGTTCCAAGACCATCCTCTGGAACGGCCCCGTGGGCGTTTTCGAGCTTCCGAATTTCGCCAAGGGTACGCTCCAGATTGCTGAAGACCTGGCCGAAGCCACCAAGTTGGGCGCCTACACCCTGGTGGGCGGCGGCGACTCAGTGGCAGCCGTCACCCAGATGGGTTATGCCGATAAGGTGAGTTACGTCTCCACCGGCGGCGGCGCCATGCTGGAAGCCATCGAAGGCAAGATCCTCCCCGGCATCGCGGCCATTCAGGACTAAGAAAATTATTACTATCTTTGTAGCCGGGTTCCTAAAGGACCCGGCTTTGTTATGGATTTATTGGCAATCAATTGGAATATAGACCCAGTCATCTTTAAGATCGGCGGGTTCCAGCTAAGGTGGTATTCCCTCCTGTTCGTAAGCGGATTCATCCTGGGCTGGTATATCATGAAGAGTTTCTTCAAGCGGGAAAAGATTAATACGGACCTGCTGGACCCCATGCTGTATATGCTCCTGATATGCACCATCGTGGGCGCCCGGCTGGGCCATTGCCTGTTCTATCAGCCGGACTATTATCTGGGCAGCTGGGAAGGTTTCTGGGAAATCTTCATGCCCTGGAAAGGCGGTCTGGCCAGCCACGGCGGCACCATCGCCATCCTGCTGGGTATCTGGTGGTATGCCGGCAAATACGGCCGGAAGAACGGCTTCGATTATGTGTGGGTATTGGACCACCTGGTGATACCGATAGCTTTCGCCGCTTGTTTCATCCGCCTGGGAAACCTCTTCAACTCAGAGATTTACGGCGGTCCCACCCAGCTGCCCTGGGGCTTCGTCTTTGAGCGGAACGGAGAAACGGTTCCCTGCCATCCCACCCAGTTGTACGAAGCCGGAACCTATCTGTTGCTGGGCCTGGTGCTTATGTGGCTGTACTGGAAGAGGCTGGATAAAGTGTATCGGGGAACGTTTGTGGGTATTTTCCTTATAGTGTGCTTCGGTAGCCGCTTCCTCATAGAATTCATCAAAAACGACCAGGTGGATTTCGAGGCCGATATGCTCCTGAATATGGGTCAGCTCCTAAGCATTCCGTTCGTGCTGCTGGGCATCGGCTTCCTGGTGTATGCTTTTAAGAAAAAGCTTCCTGCCAGGGCCGTCAAGCCGGAATCCGGGCCGAAGAAAAAGGAAGAGACCCACTATGCCAAGCCGGTCAATCCTTAATTTTAAAATTTTTTATCATGCCTCATTGCCGGGGCGTGATTTTTGTAGTATAAAGACGTCTTTTGATATAGAAAAAGGTTGATATATATGTATTTAAAGAAGTGTATTCTGATGCTTGCGCTCCTGGTTCCGCTGGCGGCGCAGGCTCAGTTCAGTGGAGAGGAACGTCCCGTTACGGACACCACGCTGGTGCTTACGCTGGACGACGCGCTTAAGATAGCCCTCTCCGAGAATGTCTCCGTGAAGGTGGCCGATATGGAAGTGGAACGGACCCAGTATGCGCGTAAAGGCTCCTACGGACAGCTTTTCCCGCAGATCAGCGCCTCCGGAGCCTACAGTTATGCCATCCAGAAGCAGAAGGTTTATTTCGGCTCCGATTCGGAAGACGGTGGCGGTTCCAGCGGCGGGGGCATGGCTTCCATGTATGCGTCCATGCTGGATCCCATCATGTATTACATAGAGCAATTGTATGCGGCTACCGGAACTCCGTTTGTACCGTATGTAGCCCCGACCAGCGAGGAAACCACCTCTTCCTCTTCCGGAGACGGCGCCATAGAAATGGGTCGCCGCAACCAGATGTCCCTGGGCCTGTCGGCCGCCATGCCGCTGGTGAACTTCCAGCTTTGGGAGAGCCTTAAACTTACGGGAGACCAGGTGGAACTGGCTGTGGAACAGGCCCGCGAGAGCCGTCTGGGCACGGTTACCTCCGTGAAGCAGGCCTATTACTCCGTCCTGATGGCCAAGGCTTCCTACGAAGTATATAATGCGGTTTATGAGAATGCGGTGGAGAATTGCAAGCTCACCGAGCGGCGCTACAATGCCCAGAAAGCTTCCGAGATGGACCTCTCCCGGGCCCAGGCCAACGTGGCCGCCGCCATTCCCAACCTGTACAATGCTGAGAATTCCATCTACCTGGCCTTGTGGCAGCTCAAGGCCGTGATGGGCATCGACCTGGACCGGGCCATTGACGTTGCTGGCAAGCTGGAGGATTACGCCCAGCACATGTTCTACGACCTCAATGAGGGCAGCGAGGCCTCCCTGGACCGCAACTCCCAGATGCGCCAGCTGGCCACCCAGGCCGAAATGCTGGCCAAGCAGATCCGGATGCAGCAGTATGCCTATCTGCCCACCCTTTCCATGCAGCTCAGTTACAACTACTACACCCAGAGTGACAAGTTTAACCTGGCCCAGTGGAAATGGCTGCCTTCCAGCACCCTGGCCCTGTCGCTCAGCATCCCCATCTTCTCCGGCGGCCAGCGCTACCACACCATCAAGCAAACCCGTGTGCAGGCCAATGAACTGGACCTCCAGCGGGTGAATACGGAGCGCCAGCTCCGCATCGGCATCCGCCAGAGCCTTTCTACGATGGAAACTTCCATGCGCTCCTACGATGCTGCTACGGACGCCCTCAAATCGGCCGAAAAGGCCTATGACGTGGCGGCCAAAAGTTACGAAGTGGGCCGGAGCACGCTCACGGACCTGAACAATACGGAGCTCACCCTCACGCAGACCAAGCTGCAGGCCCTGCAGGCAGTTTACAACTTCGTGAACGCCAAAGCCGGCCTGGAGCAAACCCTGGGCTACGATTTTACCGACGAAACAGCAACCCTTGAAAAATAGATAGAACAGATATGAAAACCAGAATCATTGTATTGGCTGCAGCCGCCCTGGTGGCGTTCTCCTGCGGAAACCGTGGCGGGAAAGACACCCAGGCCGGCCCCGGCGGTTTCGGTCCCATGGCCAATGTCACCCCCAGTGTGGAAGTAATCAAGGCGTCTTCCAAGGATGTGGCCCAGGAGAGTTCCTACGCCTCTACGGTGGAGGCCTATGCCACCAACAACATTATGCCGCAGGCCGGCAGCCGCATCCGCAAGATCAACGTGGAGGTGGGCGACTATGTGACCAAAGGCCAGGTACTGGCCGAAATGGACAGGCTTCAGCTGGAGCAGCTGGAACTCCAGATCCAGAACGATGAAATCGAGTACAAGCGCCTGAAGGCCCTCTTTGAGGAAGGCGGCGTTTCCCGGAGCGATTTCGAGACGGCCGAACTGGGCTATAAGGTGCGCAAGACCAACTACCAGAACCTGCTGGAGAACACTGTTCTGCGCAGCCCCATCACCGGTTTTGTGACCGCCCGCAACTTCGACCAGGGAGACATGTTCTCCATGAGCGCCCCGCTCTTTACCGTGCAGCAGGTGGTGCCCGTGAAACTGCTGGTGGGCATTTCCGAAAGCGAGTATACCAAGGTGAAAAAGGGCCAGACGGTTTCCATCAAGGCCGATGCCCTGCCCGGACGCAGCTTCACCGGCAAGGTGGAACGCCTGTATCCCACCATCGACGCCGCTACGCACACCTTCCGGGCCGAAATCCATGTGGCCAATACCGACAGGGTGCTGCGTCCCGGCATGTATGCCCGCGTGACGGTGAACTACGGCAACAACCACAACATCGTGGTTCCGGACCTGTGTATCGTGAAGCAGGAAGGTACCGGCCAGAAGTTCGTCTATCTGCTCAAGTCCGACAATACCGTAAGCTACGTCCCCGTTACCCTGGGCCGCCATTTCGGCACCGAATATGAGGTCACCGAAGGCATCTCCGAAGGCGATATGGTAGTTTACAAGGGCCAGGCCGCCCTGAAAGACGGCGTGGAGGTTATCGTTCTTAACAAGTAGGAAAGTATGAGCATATTCAGATCAGCCGTCAACAAGCCGGTCACCACCGCTCTCATTTTCCTGGCCTTCGCCATCCTGGGCGTGTTTGCGCTCATGCGTCTCCCGGTGGACAACCTGCCGGATATGGAGTCCAACACCATCATGGTGATGAGTTCCTATCCCGGCGCCAGCGCCGAGGACGTGGAGAACAACCTCACGAAGGTTCTGGAGAACTCCCTGAACGGTGTGTCCAACCTGAAGGACATTACGTCCAATTCCCGGGAGAACATTTCGGTCCTCACGCTGGAATTCGAATACGGTACGGATATCGAGGAAGCCACCAACGATGTGCGTGACAAGCTGAGCATGATTGGCCAGTCGCTCCCCGACGGAGCCTCCAACCCCACCATCTTCAAGTTCAGCGCCGACGACATGCCCATCATGATCCTGTCGGCCACGGCCAACCAGAGCGTGAGCGCCCTGGACAAGATCCTGGACGACAAGCTGGCCACTCCGCTGGCCCGTGTCTCCGGCGTGGGTACGGTGTCGGTGTCCGGTGCTCCCCAGCGGGAAATCCAGGTCTATTGCGACCCTAACAAGCTGGAGGCCTATGGCCTTTCCATCGCTTCCATTTCCCAGGTGATTGCCGCCGAGAACCGGAACGTCCCTTCCGGCAGCATCGATATCGGCTCCAACACCTATGCCCTGCGCATCAAGAAGGAATTCCAGGACCCGTCCGAACTCATGGACATCGTTCTGGGCTCTTTCAACGGGAATGCCATTTACCTCAGGGACGTGGCCCGCGTGTATGACGGCCTGGAGGAGAAATCCCAGGAATCCTACACCAACGGCGTCCGGGGCGCGCAGATTATCATTCAGCGCCAGTCCGGCTACAACACCGTGAACGTGATCCGGGACGTGAAGAAGGAACTGGCCAAGCTGCAGCGGAACCTGCCGTCGGATATCAAGATTACAACGGTGGTGGACTCTTCGGACAACATCCTCCGCACCATCGACTCCCTCAAGGAGACCATTATCATCATCTTCCTGGTGGTGATGCTGGTGGTGTGGCTGTTCCTGGGCCGGTGGAAGGCCACCTTCATCGTGGTGCTGTCCATCCCTATCGCCCTCCTGGCCTCGCTGCTGTACCTGTTTGCTACGGGTAATACGCTGAATATCATCTCCATGAGCTCCCTGGCCATAGCCATCGGCATGGTGGTGGACGACGCCATCGTGGTGCTGGAGAACGTAACGTCCCACCTGGACCGCGGAGAGAAGCCCAAGGAGGCCGCCGTACACGGTACGGCCGAAGTGGGTATCTCCGTTATCGCTTCCACCCTCACCATGCTGTGCGTGTTCCTTCCGCTCACCATGATTTCCGGCATGACGGGTATCATGTTCCAGCAGCTGGGTTGGATCGTGTCCATCATCATGATCGTGTCCACCACGGCGGCCCTTACCCTGGTGCCCATGATGTGCTCGCTGCTCCTGACCAACGAGAATAAGAGCGGACGCCTGTATCACTTTATCTTCGACCCCTGGAACAAGGTGCTGGATGCCGTTTCCAATGGTTATTCCCGCCTCATATCCTGGTGCATGAACCACAAAAAGCTCATCCTGCTGATAGCTGTGGTCATTTTCGCCGGCGTACTGGCCCTGTATGTGCCGCAGATGAAGACCGAGTTCTTCCCCACGCAGGACCAGGGCCGTCTCACGGTTTCCATCGAACTGCCCATCGGCACGGCGCAGGAGGTGACGGCCGATGTGGCCGCCCGCGTCTATGAGAAGATCGTGGCCGATGTGCCGGAAATCAAGGTGCTCAGCTACAACTTCGGCCAGGCCGATTCCCAGAACGCCTTTGCATCCATGCGGAACAACGGAGCCTACCTCATTTCCATGAACATCAATGTGGGTTCCATGGAGGACCGCAAGCGCTCCACCTCGGAGATTTCGGACCTCATCCGGGCCGATTTGAGTTTGTTCCCGGAAATCCGCAAGGCCACCGTGCAGGAAGGCGGCATGGGTATGGGCGGCCGTTCCAGCGTGGTGGTGGAAATCTATGGTTACGATTTCGAGTCCACCGAGGAGGTCGCACAACAGGTCCGCGCCAAGATGATGGAAGACCCCGCATTCGCCCAGGTCATCATCAGCCGGGACCAGTACACTCCGGAATATGAGGTGGACTTCGACCGGGAGAAACTGGCCATGAACGGCCTTTCTTCCACCCTGGCGGCATCGGCCGTGAGCGCTGCCATGAGCGGCTCCGTGGCCTCCTATTACCGGGAAGACGGTGAGGAGTACAACATCCGCGTGCGTTTTGCGCCGGAGTTCCGTCAGAGCATGGAGGATATAGAGAATATTATTATCTACAACACCCAGGGCCGTGGTATCAAGGTTCGGGATCTGGGAAGGGTTGTGGAATCCCGGGTACCTCCCACCATTCAGCGTAAGAACCGGGAACGCTATATTTCCGTTACCGGTATGATGGCTCGCGGCAAGGCCCTGAGCCAGGGCGTGGAGGTGGTGAACGCCGTGATGGAAGCCAACCCGCTTCCTCCTGAGATGTCCTGGCAGATTGGAGGTGAGTTCGAGGAACAGCAGGATATGTTCTCCGACATGATTCTCCTGATGCTGCTCATCGTGATCCTGGTGTACATGGTGATGGCCTCCCAGTTCGAATCCTTCATGGGACCGTTCGTGATCATGTTCTCCATCCCGTTCGCCCTCACGGGCGTGGCTTTGGGTAATCTGCTCAATGCACAGGCCGTGGGTGTGATGTCCCTCATCGGTGTTATCATCCTGCTGGGTATCGTGGTGAAGAACGGTATCGTGCTCATCGACTATACCATCCTGTGCCAGGAGCGCGGCATTAGTGTGCGCGAAAGTTCCGTCATGGCCGCCAAGAGCCGTCTGCGCCCGATTCTCATGACCACCCTTACCACCGTGCTGGGTATGCTGCCCATGGCACTGGGCAGGGGCGAAGGTTCCGAAATGTGGCGGGGCCTGGGTATCACCGTGGCCTGGGGTTTGAGCATCTCCACCCTGGTCACCCTGGTGCTCATTCCGGTTTTGTATTGCGGTTTCACCGAACACCGTGCCAAGCGCAAGGCCCGGAAGGCCGCCAAGCTCGCAAAGGTATAACATTTAATTTTCATGAAATGAAAGCGATTTTCGTAGCATACAACCAAGCTTATAATCAAGAGATTGTAGAGCTTTTGGAGCAGCTGGGACAACGCGGTTACACCGTGTGGGAAGAGATTGGCGGACGGGGCTCCGTGGACGGGGAACCGCACCTGGGCAACCACGCCTGGCCCACCCAGAACCATGCCCTGCTCACCGTGGTGGAAGACTCTCTGGCACCCCGGGTGATGGAGGCACTCCGCCAGCTGGATGCCGACAACCTGAAGCTGGGCCTTCGGGCATATATGCTTCCGGTAGAGTCGGCATTATAAAAAAATGCTTATATTTGTGAGTTACTAATAACTGATATATATGGCAAAAATAGCGACTAATACCAGTTTCGACGACTTGTTGCAGGACAACAGGCTCGTAATCGTGGACTTCTGGGCCACCTGGTGCGGCCCCTGCCGCATGCTTTCTCCGCTGCTGGACGATGTGGAGGAACAGATGGCCGATAAAATCGTTGTGGTAAAGGTAAACGTGGACGACGCCGATGAGATTGCCGCCCGTTTCCGTATCATGAACATTCCCACCCTGCTCTTCTTCAAAGACGGGAATATTGTGGACAAGACCGTGGGCGCCATGCCCAAATCGGCACTTGTAGAAAGGATTAACGCTAACTTATAGCAGCATGAAAAAACTTGTTACCCTTGTTGCAGTCCTGCTTGCTTCTGCAACTATGGCACATGCCCAATTTGGCATCGTGGCCGGTATTAATATTTCCGGCACCAACCTTGAGACCCAAAACATCTGGGATAATGCTAAGAATGTTACGCTGTACCACATTGGTGTCGCCTATCAGTGGGATATGGCTTTGGGCTTTTCCATACAGCCGTCCCTCACCTATGAGATGAAAGGCGCAAAATTAGATCAGTCGACGTCGGCTTCTGTTGGTGGTGTAAACCTCGCAGAAATGGATTTGGATATCAATTCCAAATCTGGCTTTCTTGAGTTGGGTGCTGCTTTGAAATGGGGCCCCGATTTGTTTATTGGCCGTCCTTTTGTGGTACTGCAACCGTTTGTCGGTGTACAAATTGCCCCCGGCGATAAAAGTTCGAGTCAAGCTAGTGTCTTAGGCTTTTCAAGGGATTTCGATAACGAAGAATACTCGAAGAATCTTAATAATGCAAAAAGTAATTTAGAATATGGATTCGGTATTGGTGCAGGCCTGGAACTCATAAAGCACTTGCAACTTACCGTTCAATATTTTATGAATTTAGGCCAACTGTACAGTAATGATGGCTCTCTCAGTTCCTTTGAGTGGGATACTGTAAAAGACATTAAGAACTATAACGGTGTCAAGGTAACCTTGGGCTTCTTCTTCTAATGGATAAAAGACAGGCAGTTATATTTTGTTCGGCCTCGTCAAAGATAGACCCGAAGTACAATGAGGCAGCGCGTGAACTTGTTCGCGCGCTGCATGTTTTGGGCTTTTCGGTGGTGTCGGGGGGCGGAAAGATCGGGACGATGGGCGCCATCACGGATGAGTCCATCCGCCAGGGCGGCACGCATGTGGCTGTGCTTCCGGGCTTTATGAAAGGTTTGGAGAACCCCGGCGTGTCGGAAACCGTGTGGACGGAGACCATGAGCACGCGCAAGGAGCAGATGCGCCTGGGCTGTGATGTGGCCATTGCCCTCCCGGGTGGAATCGGTACGTTGGACGAGGTGATAGAGACGCTGGTGCTCCGCAAACTGAACCGCTGGACGGGTGAAGTCTATCTGCTGAATATCGATGGTTTCTATGATCCGCTTGTGGCCCTTTTGGACCACTATGTGACAACCCGTATGATGGAGCCCGAAGACCGGGCCCTGATGCACGTAGCCAATACGCCGGCCGAATTGGCGGAGATGTTAAGTAAATGAGTTTAAGCGAGCTGAAACATTTCCTGAAGCCGCTGATGGAGCGGGTGGAGACGCGTATCGACACGTCTCTCCGCAGCGATATCGCCCTTCTGGACGCCACCAACCGTTCCCTCCGGGAGAACAGCGGAAAGATGCTTCGCCCGATGCTGGGCCTGCTGGTGGGCGCAGCTTGCGGAAAGGTGAACGAAGACACCATCCGATATGCCGCCGCTTCGGAACTGCTGCACAATTCCACCCTGCTGCACGATGACGTGGTGGACGGTGCCGCCATGCGCCGGGGCCTTCCCACCGTGTCCAGCTTGTTAAGCAGTCCTGCCGCCGTCCTTATCGGTGATTTTTGGCTGGTGCGCTGCATGCAAACCATCCTGGATGCCGACCGGTACAGCGAGCGGATACTCCGGATCTACTCCAAAACCCTGGCCGATCTGGCCGAAGGCGAACTCCTGCAGATGCAGAAAGCTTCGTCGGGGGACACCACCCGGGAAGATTATCTCCGTATTATCTACAGTAAGACGGCTTCCCTGTTCGAGGCGTCGGCCCTCTCTGCGGCCATTTCCGTAGATGCATCGGATGCCGTGCGGGAAGCAGCCGCCGGTTTTGCCCGGAACCTGGGCCTGGCCTTCCAGATCAAGGACGACATCTTTGACTATGAGTCCAACGAGGCCGAAGTGGGCAAGCCGGTGGGAATAGACCTGCAGGAGCAGAAGATAACCCTGCCGTTGCTATGTGCCCTGGAGCAGGTTTCGGAATCCGAGGCCACGGAGGTGCGCAGGAAGGTGGTGGGTATTCTGGACCACCCGGGACTCTCTGCCGAAGTAAGGGATTTTGTCCTTTCGCACAATGGCATTTCCCTGGCCTGCCGGGAGCTGGACGAGTATATCGGCCGGTCAGTAACTTGTCTGGAAAGACTCCCGGAAACTGTTGAACGGCAATACCTTGCCCAGTTGGCCCGCTACGTGGGCGACAGAACCCGATAGGAGATGAGAGCGATTTACGGGAATACGGAACTTGTCAATGCCTTGCACCAGATGGTTGCGAGCGGGCACGTTCCACATGCCCTGCTGCTGCACGAAGATGACGGCAGCGGCGCTTTCCCGCTGCTCCTGAACTTTCTGGAAGAGCTTTACGGCGGAGCACCCCGCGTGCAGAAACTCATCCATCCGGATATCCATTTCGTCTTTCCCGTCGCGGGACCCGACAAGCCGGTTTCGCTGCAGTTCATCGGCCCTTTCCGGGAACTGCTGCTGGCGAATCCGTATTTCTTCGAGGATGAGCTTTACGAGGCCATCGGCATAGAGGGCAAGCAAAGCAGTATAAGCGTGAACGAGGCCCGGTCGGTGCTGGAGCGGCTCTCTTTATCGGCCGTAGAAGGCGGTTGGCGTACGGTGGTGGTGTATCTGCCGGAAAAGATGAACATGCAGGCGGGCAATGCGCTCCTGAAGATGGTGGAGGAACCGCCGGAAGGGACGCTGTTCCTCTTTATCACCCATGCTCCCGAGAAGGTGCTCACCACCATTGCTTCCCGTTGTCTGCACCTGAGGGTACAGCCCCTCTCTCCGGAGGCGGAGGCGCAGGTTCACGCCCGGGAGGCCGCAGGCGATGCCGTACTGGCCGATCTGTTCCATGACCTGCTGGATGCGCTTGTCCGGAAAGACCTGCTGTCGGCCCTGGAAACGGGAGAAGCCTTGGCTGCGCTGGAATCCCGCGAACGGCAGAAGGCTTTTTGCCGGGTGGCCTCGCAGGACCTCCGTACCCTTTTTCTCCTGCAGCAGAAGTTGCCGGAATTAACGCATATAAAGGCCGATGAGGAAACTTATTACCGGCAGATGGCCGCAACGCTGAAGCCGGCTTTCCCTCGTCTGGCGCTGGCCTGTCTGGACCGGGCGCGCCTTTTGATAGAGCGCAATGTGAACCAGAAAATCCTTTTCACCGACTTGGTGAATCAACTATATATCCGCGCGTAAAATGGACCTGAATAACGAATCCATACAGTATGACTGTTTCCGTGGCTGCACGGTGACTACCGACGAGAAAACCCTGGAGCGGGACATCCGTTACCGCCAGGGTTGCTGCAAGCTGGAAGTTTACAATTACCTCAAGGGCATCTCGCAGGAACAGTTCAACACCTATTTCGAAGTACGCTTCAAGAATACCCGGAAAGGTTTCTATATGAATGCTTCCGGGCAAAGCATAAAGACCGGAGACCTGGTGGTTGTGGAAGCTGCCACGGGCCACGACCTGGGCATCGTAACGCTGGAGGGTCCCATCGTGGGCCGCCAGATGAAGTGCCGGGGCGTGGATCCGGAAAAGACGGAAATCCGGAAAATCTACCGCAAGGCCCGTCCCTACGACATCGAGCGCTGGCAGGATGCCATTGCCCGCGAGCAGGAAACCATGATCCGCTCCCGCGTGCTGGCCGCCAATCTTGGGCTGGAAATGAAAATCGGCGACGTGGAATTCCAGGGAGACGGAACCAAGGCCATCTTCTATTACATTGCCGATGGTCGCGTGGACTTCCGGCAACTGATCAAGGATTTTGCCGAGGAGTTCCATATCCGGGTGGAGATGAAGCAGATCGGTGCACGCCAGGAGGCCGGCCTCATCGGCGGCCTGGGTGTGTGCGGGCGGGAGCTTTGCTGCGCCAACTATATCACGGAGTTCAAATCCATCACTACATCGGCTGCCAGGACGCAGGACCTGTCCTTGAATCCCCAGAAACTGGCCGGTCAGTGCGGCAAGCTCAAATGCTGTCTCAATTACGAAGTGGCTGCCTATCTGGACGCCCATTCCCGCATCCCCAAGGTGGTGGAACCGCTGGAATTAGAGGACGGACAGGCCTGGCTGGTAAAGACGGACATCCTGGCCGAAACCCTCTATTTCTCCTACGAGAAAGGCTCGCTGGCGCAGATGTTCCCCTTGTCGGCCGCAGAAGTGAAAGAGATTCAGGATATGAACCGCCGGGGCGAGCGGCCTTCCACGCTGCGTCAGGAGGAAGTGATAGCCCCTGAATTCATTACCGGTACCGATGATGCCATCAACCGCTTCGACCCGGAAAAGAAAAAGCGCCGCCGCAAGAACAAAGGCCGTGGCCGCAAGCAGGGCCAGAAAGCGCCCAAGGCCGAATAACTGTCATCCTGAACGAAGTGAAGCATCTGTCCGGTTTCCTGTTATTGTTGTTCCTGGTCCTTTCCTGCCGGGAGCCGCTTTCCGTGGAGCAGTTCATTCCAGCTCCGGGGCCTTATACCTTTCAGGTGGATATGACAGACACCACGGTCGCCTACGACTTCTCTTTCTATACCAGGCTGGACGGCACTGCTTCCGAAATGAAATCGGCCCGGGAACTGCCGCTTCGCGTCAGCTGGACCTCACCTTCGGATTCTTTGTTCACGGAATCGGTCTATATGCCCCTGACAGGTCGCAGTTCACGTTTTACCCGTCAGGTACTCCAGCCTTACCGGACCGGGGTACGTCCGGTGGAGGCCGGAATGTGGACACTTTCTGTGGCCGTGCCTTATTCCGAAGGTCGGGAGGTGCTTCGTGGCTTGGGCCTGGTTGTTGCGGAACGGATTGATTGACAGCGTGTTATGGGAATACCCTGCTGCACTTATACAGCAGGGTTCTGGCGTAAGTGCATGAAATACAGATAATTATGGGACACGGGAAACTGCGCAAATTTGCCGAGAACGAAACATTCCGCTGCTTGTTGCAGCCGGAGGCATCAGCCGTGCTGGACAAAGAGCCGGGGTCCCGGGAGCTCCGGCTGCGTGACCACGCCATCAAAGGCCGATGGGGACAGGAGATGTTCGGAAACGACCATCCCATCGTGCTGGAACTGGGTTGCGGCAAAGGAGATTACACCATAGCCCTGGCCGAAAGGCATCCGGAAATCAATTACATCGGCGTGGATATCAAGGGCGCCCGCCTGTGGAAAGGCGCCAAATATGCCAGCGAAAACGCCCTGCCGAACGTGGCCTTCCTGCGCACCCGCATCGAATTCATCGAGGCTTTCTTCGGCCCGGAAGAGGTGAGTGAGATATGGCTCACTTTCTCGGACCCGCAGCTGCGCGGCAGTGAAAACAGCCGCCTTTCCTCGCCGCTCTTCCTGGAGCGCTACCGGAAATTCTTAAGGCCCGGCGGCATCATCCACCTCAAGACCGACTCCCGTTTCCTGTACGAATACACCAGTGCTGTGTGTAAGGTGAATGGATTGCCGATATTGGCCTATGGTACAGATATATACAGAGAGGGTATACACCTCCTCCAACCGTCGCTTCGCGACCCCTCCCAACTCGCCGTGCCCTCCGGGCACAGGCTGTGGGCCCCTCCCTCTTACGCGGCCGAGGGTGGCCACGGGTTAGAGGAGGTGTATACCCTCTCTGTCGATGTTGTCACTCAAGTACAGACCTTTTACGAAAAGATGTTCCTGGAAATGGGGCTGCCCATTACTTATTTGGCTTTCACCATCGATCACGAAGGCCCCTATGCCTTTCCGGGAGAGGCCTTCGACCATGACTATTGGCTGGAAGCTGAAGGCCCCCGACGCACTTTCTCCCATCAGCCTGGTAAAAAAGGATGATTTTTCATCCTTTTTTTCTATATTTGTGAGACTATGGCCAAATTAATATACACTATGGGCGAGGTGGCGCAGCTTTTGGGCGAAAATACATCGGCCGTGCGCTACTGGAGCAATTATTTCGAGAAATTTATTAAACCGGACCGCAACGCCAAGGGAAACCGTTTGTATCATCCGGAAGATGTGGAAACCCTTCAGCAGATTCAGTTTCTGGTAAAAAAGCAGGGACTCACGCTGGAGGGCGCCGCCCTTAAGCTGCAGGAAGACCGGCGGAGCGTGGAGGGACGCGTTAAGGCGCTTACTATCCTGAAGGGAATCCAGACGCAACTCAAGGAAGTGAGGAAGGCGCTATGACGGTAGGGGAGATTACACGTGTCCTGGAGGCGTTTGCGCCCCTGGACATCCAGGAGAGCTGGGACAACAGCGGCCTTCTCATCGGCTCGCCGGAGGACGAGGTCCACGGAGTGCTGGTAGGATTCGACTGTACGCCGGAACTCATTGACGAAGCCGTGGAAAAGGGCTGCGACCTGGTGGTTACGCATCATCCGCTCATTTTCAAAGGCATCCGCCGCATCAACGGGAAAGACCCGGTGGGCGCCGCGGTGATGAAGGCCGTGCAGAACGGCGTCGCCGTGTATGCCGCGCATACTACGGCCGATAAGGTAATCGGCGGGGTGAGCGGTGCCATGGCCGCCCGTCTGAATCTCAAGGACCTGGAATTCCTGGAGCCCGGCCCGGAAGGCTTCGGCCTGGGCTGTGTGGGAAACTGGGCGGAACCCAAGACGGGAAAAGAGGCCCTGGACTACGTGAAAGAGCGTTTTGGTTTGAAGGTGGTCCGCTGTTCCAAGCCCTTGGAAAGCCCCATCCGGAGAGTGGCGCTGCTGGGGGGCAGCGGCGGCGGAGAACTGGGCGCAGCCCTGAAGGCCGGAGCCCAGCTCTACATTACTGCCGATGTCTCTTATCACAATTTCTTTACCCCGGACGGGTTTATGGTCATGGATATCGGCCATTTTGAAAGTGAAGTGGAGATTGTGGACATTTTCCTCTCGCAGATAAGGAAAAATTTTCCTAACTTTGCAAGCTACAAAAGTGCCCGGTTGGACAAGAGCAATCCGGTCTACTACTTTTAAGTCCTTCCCCGTCTGGGGCGGGAAGGGTGCAACGTGAAATGAATGTAATAATATAAGTTTATGGCAACCAAGAAAACTACCGCCGCCAAGAAAGTGGAGGCTCCTATCGACAAGAGAGAAACTTTTGTATCCCTGCAAAAGAATTTTGCCGATTCCGATATGCCCGTAGAGGAAAAGCTCAAAACCCTCTATGAACTTCAGGCCGCGGATTCAGAGATTGACAAGATTATCCAACTTCGCGGCGAACTGCCGGCCGAGGTGGCTGTCCTGGAGGAGGAAATTGCTACCCTGAAGGAGCGCAGCGCCACTTTATCGGCCACCATGGACCAGATGAACCGCAACATTGCCGATGCAAAACTGGCCATCGCCGAACATGAGAGCATCATTGAAAAGTATCAGCGCCAGCTGGAAAGCATCCAGAACTCCCGCGAATACGATTCCCTGAACAAGGAAATCGAGAACCAGGAACTGCTCCGCCAGATTGAGGAGAAGAAGATTGTGGATACCCGGGCCGAGATTGGCGCCCTGAAGGCCCAGCTGGAAGACCTGAAAGACCACCTTTCCATCCGCAACGATGACCTGAAGGCCAAGAAAGAGGAGCTGGACGCCATCGTGGAATCCACCGCCAAGGAAGAAGCCGTGCTGCAGAAGCACCGTGACGAATGCGCCGCCAAGATTGACGCCCGTACCATGAGCGCCTACGAGCGCATCCGTGCCAGCGTTCACAACCACCTGGCCGTGGTGAGCATCTACAACGGCGATGCCTGCGGAGGCTGCTTCAACACCATCACCCCGCAGCGCCGCGTGGAAATCGCGTCCAACCGCAAGCTCATCATCTGCGAGCACTGCGGCCGCATCATCATCAACCCGGATTTCGAGTAGCAGTTTCTTATGCCGGAGCCGTCCCGCAAGAAATATCGTCCGGAAGAGCCGATGAATCTGGATCAGCTGATGGGGAACAAACCCCCTCAGGCCCTGGATGTGGAGGAGGCTGTGCTGGGTGCCATGCTGGTGGAACCTGCCACCATCGACGAATCGATGGAGGAACTTTCCGCCTCTTGTTTCTACGACCCGCAGCACCGGATGATTTTCGAGGCGATGGCCGAACTGGTGAACGGGCACGTGTCCATAGACCTGGTTACCGTGAGCGAGAAACTCCGTTCCAAAGGCAATCTGGAAGCGGTGGGTGGCCCGGTGGTACTGGCCCGGCTGTCGCAGAATATCGGCGCGGCGGCCCACATCGAGTATTACATTAAAATCCTTAAGCAGAAGACCATCCAGCGGGACCTGATTACGGCCTCGTATGAGATTCTGAAGCAGTCTTTCGACGAATCCACCAATGTGGACGACCTCATAGACAATGCCCAGACCAAGGTCTTCGCCGCCATTCAGAACAATGTGAAGCGGGATGTCCAGGATATCGGCTCCATCATCAATTCCGTCCTGGACAATCTGCAGGAACTCCAGCAGGTTACCGGACTGTCCGGTGTTCCCTCGGGCTTTCCTTCCGTGGACCGGGTCACCCAGGGCTGGCAGAAGAGCGACCTGATTATCCTGGCCGCCCGTCCTTCCGTGGGTAAGACGGCTTTCGCGCTGAATATCGCCCGCAATGCCGCCGTGGAGGCCAATATGCCGGTGGCGGTTTTCTCACTGGAGATGAGTGCCGAGCAGCTGGGTAAACGCCTGATTACCACGGAGTCCGGCCTCTCTGGAGAAAAGATTAAGGGCGGCGTGAAGCTGGAAAGCTATGAGTGGGTGCAGCTGGAGGATACGCTCCGGCGCCTGTCCAAGGCCCCCTTGTACATAGACGACACGCCCGGCATTCCCATCATGGAATTCCGTACCAAGGCCAAGCGCCTGGTGAAGCAGAAAGGCGTCCGCCTCATTGTAGTGGACTATCTCCAGCTGATGCAGGGCCCGGCGGAACTGCGCGGTCTCCGGGAGCAGGAAGTGGCTGCCATTTCCCGTACCCTCAAGGCTACGGCCAAGGAACTGGATATTCCCATCATCGCCCTGTCCCAGCTGTCCCGTAATGCGGTCCAGCGTACCGGCGGAACGGGCAAGCCCCAGCTCAGCGACCTTCGCGAATCCGGCTCCATCGAGCAGGATGCCGATATGGTCATCTTTATCCATCGGCCCGATTTCGTGGGAATGAGCGACAATCCGGAAGACAAGGAGAAGGCCATTCTGGTAATAGCCAAACACCGGAACGGTGAAGTGTGCGACATAGAGATGAAGTACAAGGCCGGTCAGGTGAAATTCGTGGAACCGGACCAGAGCCTGGACGTCTATGCCCGCCAGGAACCTGTGGCCAGCGGCGCCAACAGCGCAGTGGCCGATGCCAATTACAATTTCGATCAACAGGCCGAATTCTAAAAATGCGATGCCGGCTGGTCATATTGGCCCTTTTGATGGCTTTTTCGGCCGGGGCGCAGGAACGTTTCACCTGCATACCCTTTTCCGAGAGGCCGGTTTTCGGTGCCGGGGAGAACATCTATCTAGGCATCTCCTTCAAATGGGGTGCAGTGAATACGGAAGTAGCTCAGGCTACCATCAGCCTGAGGGAAACCCGGCTGGGGAAGGAAACCGTGTATCACAGCGACCTGTCGGCCAAGACGGCACCCTTTTTCGATGTCTTCTTCAAAATCCGGGAGCATTTCGAGGGATGGTTCCACAAGAAGACGCTCCAGCCCCAAAAATGCATCCGGGACACGCACGAAGGCACTTATGCGGCCTACAATACGTATAATTACGACTGGGAGGAACGCGTCATCCACGCTTATGTGGATATGACATCCACCGGGCCGATGAACCTGGAGATTCCCCTGAAGGATTGCCTCTGCGATGTCCCCTCCCTGGCGTTTTTCCTTCGCCAGATGGATCTTTCCCGGATGGAAAAGGGCAAGCGTTACGGACTCAATTTCGCCATCGACGACATGGTTTACCATATCTACCTTGCCCGGGTGGGACCGGAGACCATGAAACTGAAGGGTATCGGAAAGGTGCGTTGCCAAAAACTGCTCTGCAGTGTGGTGGAAGGGGCCTTGTTCGAAGGAAACCAGGATGTGCAGATCTGGTTGTCGGACGATGCCAACCAGCTGCCGATAGCCTTCATGGCCCCGCTTCGGCTGGGCGCCATGCGGGGTACGCTGAAGAGGTATGAAAATATACTGTACGACTTTACGGCCTTGGAGAGTAAATGAAAGAGCAGGTGAGCCATAAAGGACGGATTGTCCGGATGACGCCCCAGACCACCACGGTGGCCATTGAGCAGCACGCTGCCTGTTCCTCCTGCCACGCGGCCGGTCTTTGCGGAATGGCCGATGTGGCCGAAAAGGCCGTGGAGGTACCCACGGATCCGTATGCGTCGTACGGAGTGGGAGACGAGGTGGAAGTGGTGCTGAAGGCTTCCATGGGCATGAAAGCCGTATGGCTGGCCTATATGATTCCGCTGGTGGTGCTTCTGGCCGTCATCCTGGGCCTGGTGGCTCTGGGCGTGGCGGAAGTCCCCGCAGGACTCTCAGGCATAGGAGCCGTGGCGGTCTATTACCTCCTGCTGTGGCTGTTAAGGGACAAGTTCAGGAACGAATATGTATTTACTATAAAACCATAAACTTATGTCATCTATTATCATTTGGACCGTTGCGGTGATTACCGTCCTGGGACTCCTGCTGGCCCTGGTCTTGTACCTGGTGGCCAAGAAGTTCAAGGTGGAGGAGGATCCCCGCATCGACGAGGTGGAAAAGGTGATGCCCGGTGCCAATTGCGGTGGTTGCGGTTTTGCCGGCTGCCGTGCGTTCGCCGAGGCTGCGGTGAAGGCCCCCAACCTGGACAACAACTTCTGTCCGGTGGGCGGTAACGACACCATGGCCAAGGTGGCGGCCATCCTGGGTTACGAGGTAAAGGCCAAGGCCCCGATGGTGGCCGTGGTCCGTTGCAACGGAACCTGCGGGGCCCGTCCCAAGGTGAACGAGTACGACGGCTATGCCTCCTGCGCCGTGAAGTCGCTCCTGTACACCGGCGACACGGGTTGTTCCTATGGCTGCCTGGGTTGCGGCGACTGCGTATCGGCCTGCCAGTTCGGCGCCCTGTCGATGAATCCGGAAACGGGTCTGCCGGTGGTGGACGAGACCAAGTGCACGGCCTGCGGTTCCTGTGTGAAGGCCTGCCCCCGGCACATCATCGAAATCCGGCCTCAGGGTCCCCGCGGCATGCGCGAGTTTGTTTCCTGCATCAACAAGGACAAAGGTCCCGTGGCCAAGAAGGCCTGTGCCAATGCCTGCATCGGCTGCGGCATCTGCGCCAAGACTTGTACACATGACGCTATCACAGTGGAGGGCAATATCGCTTACATAGATCCGGCCAAGTGCAAGCTTTGCCGCGAATGCGAGGCCATGTGCCCCACCGGCGCCATCCACGGCGTGAACTTCCCCAAGCCCCTGGACAAGGATGCCGTCAAGGAACGTATCAAGATTCGTCAGCAAAAGGCTAAAGAAGCGGCAGCCGCTAAAGTGAAGGAGGACAAGAAAGATGAATAAGAATACTTTTGCCATCGGCGGTGTGCATCCGCACGATAACAAGATTTCCCGGGAATGCGCCATCCAGCCGCTTCCCCTGGCTCCTACCGTGTATATCTCCGTTGCCCAGCACATCGGCGCCCCTTCCGTTCCCTGCGTAGCCGTAGGTGACAAAGTTAAGGTGGGTCAGGTGATTGCCCAGCCGGGCGGCTTCGTGAGCGCCTTCATCCATTCTTCCGTGAGCGGAACCGTCAAATCCATCGGCCCCCGGGCCGATCTGGCCGGCCGTCCCGCCACCCATATCGAGATTGCCGTGGAAGGCGACGAGTGGGCCGAGGGTATCGATACCAGCGACACACTGGTGACCACCATTCCCGACGATGCCAAGGCCATCATTGAGAAGATCCGCCTGGGCGGTGTCGTGGGCCTGGGTGGTGCCACCTTCCCCACGCATGTGAAGCTTTCTCCGCCTCCGGGCTCCAAATGCGAGCGCGTGATTATCAACGGCTGCGAGTGTGAACCTTACCTCACCTCCGACTTCCGGACCCTTCTGGAAAAAGGTGAACAGGTGGTGGTGGGCGCCGCCTTGCTGAAAAAGGCCATGGGAGACGTTCCCTGCACCATCGCCATCGAGGAGAACAAGCCCGAGGCCATAGCCCATATCCGCGAGGTAATCGCCAAACTGGGTTACAAAGGTATAGAGGTGATGGTGATGAAGATGATGTATCCGCAGGGCGGTGAAAAGCAGCTCATCGATGCTGTGATGCACCGTCAGGTGGGCTCCGGCGCCCTTCCCATCAGCGTGGGCGCCGTGGTCCAGAACGTGGCCACGGCCCTGGCCGTTTACGATGCGGTGCAGAAGAACAAGCCCATCGTGGACAATTCCGTCACCGTAACGGGCGAGTGCTTCCCCAGGCAGGCTAACCTGCTGGTAAGGGTAGGCACGCCGCTCCGTTATATCATCGACTATCTGGGCGGTGTCCCGGAAGAGGCGGCTAAGGTTATCAGCGGCGGTCCCATGATGGGCCGTGCCGTAGCTAACCTGGATGCTGCTACCGTAAAGGGAACGGGCGCCCTGCTCTTCTTAACCGAAAAGCAGACCCGCCGTGCTCCGGAATCGAATTGTATCCGCTGCGGCAAATGTGCCGATGCCTGCCCGATGGGCCTGGAACCGTTCCTGCTGAACAAGCTGGCCCGTGCCAAGGACTGGGATGCGATGGAACAGAATGCGGCCCAGGACTGCATCGAGTGCGGCTGCTGCCTGTATTCCTGCCCCGCCCACATCCCGCTGCTGGACAACATCCGCATAGGTAAGGGAGCCGTAATGGGCAATATCCGCGCGAGGGCTGCCGCCGCCAAGGCCGCAGCCGAAGCCGCGAAAGCTGCCGAAACCGCCAAAAAGTAACCGACTATGAGCAAGTTAATCATATCACCCAATCCCCACATCCATTCCAAGGACTCCACCCAGTCCCTGATGCGGGATGTGGTTATAGCGCTTGCACCGGCCGTCCTCTGTTCCTTCGTCTTCTATGGCTGGAGGGAAATCCTGGTGATGGCGGTGAGCGTGGCCTCCTGCGTACTGCTGGAATGGGCCATTACCAAATATATGCTCAAAAAGCCCTCCACCGTGGGCGACCTTTCCGCCGTTATTACCGGTATCCTCCTGGCCCTGAATGTGCCTTACACAACGCCCTGGTGGGTCATTGTGATAGGTTCGGTTGTGGCCATCGGCGTTGCCAAGATGACTTTCGGCGGCCTGGGACAGAACATCTGGAACCCCGCTCTGGTGGGCCGTGTGTTCCTTTTGGTTTCCTTCCCCACCTATATGACCACCTGGAGCCAGCCGCAGGGCCTTTTCGGGGCCGATGCAGTAACGGGCGCCACCCCGCTGGGCGCCATCCAGGAAGGCCTGATGCAGGGCGCTACGGTACAGGATATTATGGCCGAACATGGTTACAACTACGGCCAGATGCTGTTTGCCAATCTGGGCGGCAGTGCCGGTGAGGTCTGCGCCCTGGCCCTTCTTATCGGCTTTGTCTATCTCTGCGTCCGCAGGGTTATCAAGCCCTGGATCACCCTCAGCATCTTTGTCACCGTGGCCCTTGTTTCCCTGGTATTCTGGGGCATCAATCCGGCCCGTTTCACGGATCCCGTGTTCAACCTCCTTACCGGCGGTCTCATCTTGGGTGCCTGTTTCATGGCTACGGACTACGTCACCTCGCCCATGTCGGCCTGGGGCGGCGTTATCTTCGGCGTGGGCATCGGTCTGTTAACCGTGCTCATCCGTTATTTCGGTTCCTATCCGGAAGGCGTTTCCTTTGCCATCCTCATTATGAACTCCGTGGTTCCGCTCATCAATATGGGCTTCAAACAGAAAAAATTCGGGAGGAAATAAGCTATGGCAGTAAAATCCAATCTTACCAATATGGTGTTGGTGCTGGGCGTCACCTGCCTGGTGTGCTCGGCCCTGCTGGGCGGAGCCTATGCCCTCACCAAGGAACCCATCGACAAGGCGGCTGCCGCCAAGACGGAAAAGGCCATTGCGCAGGTGCTGCCTCATTTTTCCGACTTGCAGTTCAACGAGGAAGGCCGATACTACAAGGCTACGGACGGTGACGCCGTTGTGGGTTATGCCATCGAATCCAGTACCGTGGGTTTCGGCGGCCCCCTTACCCTCATGGTGGGCGTAACTCCGGACGGCGTGGTCTATAACACTTCCGTGCTGTCCCAGTCGGAAACGCCGGGCCTGGGCGCCAAGTGCAATACCGACGTAAAGTTTATGGATCAGTGGAGGGGCTTCGACCCGTCCGTGAAGATCCTTTCCGTGAAGAAGGACGGAGGCGATGTGGATGCCATCACGGCCTCCACCATCACTTCCCGAGCCTATACGCTGGCAGTGGAAAATGCCCTCGAAACCTTTAAAGCCATCAGCCATGAGTAAGTTCAAATTGATTACCGACGGTCTGGTTAAGAATAACCCCACCTTTGTGTTGCTCCTGGGTATGTGCCCCACGCTGGCCACCACTACATCGGCCATCAATGGCTTGTCCATGGGTTTGGCCACGCTCTTTGTGCTGGTACTCAGCAACATGGCCATATCGGCCATCGCTCCGGTGGTGCCGGATAAAGTGCACATTCCGGTGTATATCGTGGTCATCGCAACATTTGTAACGCTGTTGCAGCTGCTGATGCAGGCCTATACGCCCGCCATGTACGAGACGCTGGGCCTGTTCATCCCGCTAATCGTGGTGAACTGCATCGTGCTGGGACGGGCCGAAGCCTTTGCCAACAAGCACAACGTGCTGGAAAGCGCCTGTGACGGCATCGGCGTAGGTATCGGCTTCACCTGCTCGCTCACCGTGCTGGGTCTGGTGCGTGAGATCCTGGGCAGCGGCAGCGCCTTTGGCTGGAACTTCATCGGCGGAAACGACGGCATGCTGGCCTTTGTGATGGCTCCGGGCGCCTTCCTGTGCCTGGGCTACCTGATGGTCCTGTTTAACAAATTCCTCAAAAAGAACTAGGCTATGGAGTACTTTCTGATTATTATCTCGGCGATTTTCGTCAACAATATCGTCCTGGCCCAGTTCCTGGGTATCTGCCCCTTCCTGGGTGTTTCCAACAAGCTTTCCACCGCCACGGGCATGTCCATGGCCGTGTGCTTCGTGATTACGCTGGCTACGCTGGTAACGTATTTGATCAATCAGTACCTGCTGGTACCTTTCGGCCTTACATTCCTGCAGACCATCGCCTTCATCCTGGTGATTGCGGCGCTGGTGCAGATGGTGGAGATTGTGCTTAAGAAGGTTTCTCCCAGCCTGTATCAGGCCCTGGGTATCTTCCTGCCCCTGATTACCACCAACTGCGCCGTGCTGGGTGTGGCTATCAACGTGGTTACCAAGCAGTTCTCCTTCGTTCCCGGCGGCATGCTCAATCTGGGACAGGCCTTGGTCTATGCCTTTGCCACCTCCCTGGGCTATGGCCTGGCGATGGTCATCTTCGCCGGTATCCGTGAGCACCTTGCCTTGAACGATGTTCCCAAGGCCTTCAAGGGCGTTCCCATCGCCATCATCAGCGTGGGTATCCTGGCCCTGGCCTTCATGGGTTTCAGCGGAATGGTGAAGTAGTTGATAACCAGCATATTAATAGTTCGTCCTTGTGCCGTACGACACAGGGACGATTCGTTAAATGCCGATGGATCAAGGCTATAGCTGTTCCAAGATTTCCTCCTCCGTGACCAGATTGAAGTCTCCCACGACGGAATTCTTCAGTTGGGCGGCCGCTACGGCGAAGTCCAGGCCCTGCTGGGGGTTGCCCGGCCATTTTTCGGCCGCATGGATGTAGGCAGCCACAAAGGCGTCGCCCACGCCCACGGGGTCCACTATGGGCTGGATGTCGTAGATGCGGGAAGTGTAAATCACGCCGTCGTACCAGAGAAGGGCCGTAAGGGTGTGATGGGCCGATGTCATCTGGTTCCTGAGGCCCAGCATCATGGCCTGGCAATGGGGGAACTGGCGGTGCATCTCGTCGAAGTAGCGGCGGTAGGCATCCATGTCCAGCCGGGTATCGGCCTGCATGTGGCCCATGGGGATTTGGGGCACGCCGGTGGCTACCTCCCACTCGTCCTGGTCGCCGAAAATGAAGTCGCTGTACTGCATCAACTCGTTCAGCGTGCGGTGAGCGTCGGCTCCCTCGTATTTCCAAAGATTCTTCCGGTAATTGATGTCGCAGGTGATGCGGAGGCCCATTTCTTTGGCCGTCTGCACAGCCTCGAAGGTGGCTGCCGTAGCCGACGGAGAAACGGCGCAGGTGATGCCGGAACAGTGGAAGATGTCCGTCCGGCCGAAGATTTCCCGCCAGGGGAACATCCCCGGAGCCGATGAGTAGAAGGACGAGCCTTGCCGGTCATAGACTACCTGCCCCCGGCGGACGGATGTGGCTGCCTCGAAGTAGTAGGAACCCAGGCGATCACCACCCAGCACCACATCGT